>Ga0268266_10000256_pt1 | contig 89436 bp, 97 predicted proteins | sample KBSS13metaG_FD_190356 | JGI IMG/M metagenome (GOLD analysis project Ga0268266, IMG submission 190356) | Switchgrass rhizosphere microbial communities from Kellogg Biological Station, Michigan, USA - KBS S1-3 metaG (SPAdes) (version 2) | ecosystem: Host-associated > Plants > Roots > Rhizosphere...
CGATTGCGCCGACGATTGCGATGATCGCGCCGACCTGAGGCCAGCCGCCCGGCCGCAAGAGGTTGCTGTAAGCAATCGCAACCCCAAGGAAAAAGATGATCACGCCGCCGAGACGGATGACAGAATACAGCAAGAACCGCTGACGGTAGACGTTTTCCCGATCATCCATTGCGCGTCAGCTCCTCGATCGCGGCCACGATGTCCTGCCGCCCGGCGCCATTCTGTCCGGCGATGGTCGCCGCCAGATCCTGGCCGGCCTTGTGCTGGTTGAACTTGCGGGTGCCGCGAATTGCAATCGGATCGACTTCGAATCCGACGATTGCCTTTGTCATCGCCTCGAACTTGCCCGGCTCCATCTTGGCACGCGTCCATGGTTGTTCGGGCGAGTGGCGCCGCTCCATCGCGTCGCTCAAAAGGTCGAGCAGTTCGACTAGCTCCTCGTCGGACAACCGTCGAGCGGCTCCCTCAATTTCGACGGCTTCGTAATGCCAGGTCGGAACCTGATTGTCGGTCACGTACCAATTGGCGCTCTGATAGGCCTCGCGGCCCGACACACTGATCAGCACCGGCTGGCCCCCTAACTGGTGCGCGATGCGGTTGCGCCGAGCGACGTGGAACCAGATGCGGCCATCCTTGACGATGACCGGCACATGCACCGCGAACAGCCCGGTCTCAGATGCGGTGAACACATGAGCAAACGAGTGCTCCGCTATAAAACCGAGCATTTCGTCGGAATCTTCCCAGTGGAACGCCTTGTTGGGATGCATTAGCGGCGGCCCCGGCCCTTCGCCCCTGCGCGCGAACGTCGCTCACCACGCCGATTTTCCCGCCGTGGCTTGGACGTGCGCTGTGGCGCACGCGGCGGCGCGACGCGCGGGCGCTTGGCGCTCTCCTTGTCAAACCCGAGTGTCGAGAGGCTCTCGGCGATGTGGGGCGGCAACTCGGCCGTCACATCGATCTTGCCGCCTTCCAGCGCATCGATCTTCAATTGCCGCGCATGGAGGTGGAGCTTGCGGCTGATGCCGCCGGTGAGGAAGGCGTCTGCCCCGCCATATTTGGCGTCGCCGACAATCGGGTGACCGATTGCCGCCATGTGGGCGCGTAGCTGGTGAGTGCGGCCCGTCAGTGGCTGGAGCTCAACCCACGCGGCGCGGTTCCCGGCGCGCTCCAGCACTCGCCACCGAGTCTTCGCGGGAAGCCCATGCTGCTCGCTGATATGCATCTTCTCGCCGCCGGTACCCGGCTGCTTCGCCAGCGGCGCATCGATCTCGCCCTCTTCCGTCGACGGCACGCCGATGACCAAGGCCCAATAATATTTCCGCGCCGCCCGCCCCGAGAAGGCCTTGGCGAAATGCGCTGCGGCGCGTGCTGTACGAGCTACCAAGAGCGCGCCGGACGTGTCCTTGTCGAGCCGGTGGACGAGCTTGGGCCGACCGCGATCATCGCCGATGCCGTCGAGCAGCCGGTCGAGATGCTTGGTGGTCTTGGTGCCGCCCTGCGTAGCCAGGCCAGGCGGCTTGTTGAGGACGAACGCATGGTCGTCCTCGTAAATGACCATATCGCGAACGAACTGGATCTCGTCCTCGGTCAGCTCCTCGCGCTTGCGCTGGGGCCGGGCCGAGCGAGCCGGTGCGGCCTCGGGTGGAGGCAGGCGGATTTCCTGCCCCGCCTCGATCCGGTCTCCCGGCGTCGCTTTCTTGCCATTGACGCGCAGCTGGCCCGTCCGCGCCCAGCGCGAGACGACATTGAAGCTGACGTCGGGGAGATGCCGCTTAAACCACCGGTCGAGACGGATTCCGTCGTCGTCGTCGCTGACGGTGAAGGTGCGCGGATCGGCCATCGGCGAGCGATTAGCCGAACCTAGCCGTCGCGTCCCGCCCAAAACTCGAAGGCCTGCTTTTGCACCTTGCGGATGAGACGCGCCGCCTTTGCGCCTTCCCACAGGCCGGTGTAGCCGTGCTTCTTCGCCCCGCCGATCCACCACCCCTGCCCCGGCAGGCGATCGGATTGGCGAACGACGAGCACCGCCAGCTCGGGCTCGCCAAGCGCTTCCGCTTCGTCGTCGACGTAGGCGAGCACCTTGCAAAGCGCTCGCATCTTGGGCCGCGTGAAGTGATGGCCGAGCAGCTCCAGCACTTCGGAATAAGTAATCGACTCGCCGGCTTTGGCAGATGCCACGAGTATCGCGCGCAATTCGGCCGGGTCTGCGAGAAGCCCGGCGCGATCGTCGTCAATCATTGCGGCTGCTGGGCGAAATCCACCGGGGTCAGCTCGAACACGTCAAGCTTTGAGGTGCTCTGCGGCCAGGGGATCACCAGCCGCCATTTGAACGGCGCTATCCGCTCGAGAACACCAGCCATGTCGCGCCGGGGATCGTCGCCATAGGCAACTGGCGCCTGTTGGTCGCCAAGCGCGAGGCTGCCCAGGAAGATCAGCCGGCTATTATCATCGTCGTCCCACAGTCGGCCGGCAGGACGAGTGTTGCCCGTCTGCTTGACGATGGTCAGGAGATCCCCTTCGACCTCAACGTAGCAAAAGAAGGGTTTGAAGCTCTCGTACGGCTTGCTCTTCGCCGTCGCCTTGCCGAGTTTGATTGCGCGGCAATTGTAACTCCCCGGCGTCGGCGCGGGCCTGGGCAGAGCTGAACGCGGACGGAGCAGTGCCCCTTCCCGGCGGACATCGGCTTCATTGGTCTTGCGGGCGTCGGCTAGCGCTTCCTGCCAGGCGAGTCCGATCCGCGAGAGCCGGTCCTCGTCAGCAGCCGTCGCGACCTGCTTCCAGACATCGGCCTTGAGCGGGGCGCCCACCGAGACCGAGGGAGTGAGCCCATTGGGATGCTTGGGTTTGATCGCACACCCGGTCGCGAGCGATGCGAGAACGATAGCCGAGGCGGTCCGAATTCTCAGGCCGTTGTATCGAGCCACACCCACCCCACCGATTTGCGATGCCACACCGTGGCAGCGGCTTCATTGAGATTCAACTAAAGACAAAAAGAACATGATCTTTCGTTGAACGGTCCCGCCCGCTAGGCGCGCGGAAGATGAACAGACGCGGCAGTTCAACCCCCTCCGACCACCATGATTCCAGAGCCGGCTTCCTTTTCGGCCTGGGGGCTTATGCCCTCTGGGGCATACTGCCGATTTACTTCAAAGCGATTGCAGACGTCGCCGCCGTCGACATCGTCGCGCACCGCGTCTTGTGGTCGATCCCGTTTCTCGCGGGGCTGATCGCGATCTCGAAGGGTTGGAACAAGGTCCGTGCTGTGCTCGACGACCGCAAGACACTCGGCGTCCTTGCGATCACGGCACTCCTGATTGGCGGCAACTGGCTGCTTTATGTTTTTGCGGTCACAAGCGGGCACATTCTAGCGGCAAGCTTCGGCTATTATCTCAACCCGTTAGCCAACGTCCTGCTCGGCCGGTTCGTCCTCAAGGAGCAGCTGGGTCGCTTGCAATGGGCGGCGGTAGCGATTGCCGCGGTGGGCATCTCGGTGCTTGCGGCCGGGGCCCTCAGCCAGCTTTGGATCAGCCTGACATTGTGCATCAGCTTTGCGCTCTACGGATTGCTCCGGAAAGTCGTGAAGGCGGACGCGATCACGGGCTTGGGGATCGAGACCGCCCTTCTCTTTCCTCTTGCGATCGGATGGCTCGGTTGGCGGTACGGAACCGGCGCTCCGGTGTTCGGGCCTGGGAGCAGCGATGCGTCATTGCTGGTGCTGGCCGGCATTGTCTCGACGACGCCCCTGATCCTGTTCACGGCAGCAGCACGGCGGCTGGCTTACTCGACGCTGGGAATGCTCCAGTTCCTAGCGCCGACCCTGCAGCTGCTGATCGGCGTCTGGTACGGCGAGCCCCTGCGAACGGCTCACTTCATCGCCTTCCCGCTGATCTGGGTGGCGCTGGCGCTGTATGTGACCGCGCTGCTGAGAGCACCTCGACTGCCACAGCCGCCCGAATGATGTTAGGAGCACACGAATGTTCAACATCGTCTCGCTGATCATCGGCTTTGTCGCTTTGATACTCGCGGTCATCGCCTTCATTCCACTCTTGGGGTGGGCCAACTGGCTAATCATCCCGCTTGCAATCATCGGCGCAGGCGTCGGCCTTGCCTCACGCAGTCACGCCGGCCGCAACCTCAACCTGTTCGTGATCGTAATCGGCATCATCCGCCTGATGCTCGGTGGAGGAATCCTGTGAGCCGGGAGCCGCGGATCGACGCCTACATCGCCAAGGCCGCCCCCTTCGCGCAACCGATCCTTACCCACGTGCGTGAACGCATCCACGCGGTTGTGCCGGATGTCGAGGAAGCGATGAAGTGGAGCGCTCCCGGCTTCACCGTGGACGGCAAGATCCTGCTGATCATGGCGGCTTTCAAGCAACACGCCGCACTCAATTTCTGGCGCGGCCAGGAAATCGGTGATGGTGCCGCAAAGGCCGGCGCAATGGGCCAGTTCGGGAAGCTGAAGTCGATCGCGGACCTGCCCGCCGATGCCGAACTGGACACAATGATCCGCGAGGCAGCCGCTCTTGCCAAGACTGCGCCGGCTCCCCGCAAGACCAAGCACGAACCCAAACCCGCGCCCGAACTCCATCCCGAATTCGCTGACGCACTGGCCAAGGCGCCGAAGTCGCAGGCCGCGCTCGATAGCTTTCCGCCGGGCGCCCAGCGCGACTATTTCGAATGGATCTCGGAGGCAAAACAGGACGCAACCCGCCAGAAGCGCATCGCGACCGCCATCGAATGGCTCGCTGAGGGCAAGCGCCGCCATTGGAAGTACCAGAATTGCTGAGCACCTAGCGCGTCATCCTGAGGCCGGGCCCGAACCGCGTCTGCTCCTCGCCCTCGAATGCAAATCCGCAACGTTCGTAAAATCCTCGCGCGGCAGGATTGGCGACCACCGTCACGGCCAGGCCCTGGCGCCTGGCCTCATGTGTAACCGCACCAACCAACGCAGCACCGATGCCTTGGCGCCACAAGCCAGGCTCCACGAACAGGCCATCGAGTTCAGCGCCGACCAAGGCAGCGAAGCCGACTATTTGCCCGCGCAGCTCCGCCACGTGGACTTGTCCGTTTGCGATTTGCTCGGCGGGCAGGTGGATCGCGTCCGGATGCTTCTCGAGATGGGGCCGATCGGCCTCGTTCGCCAGCGATGCGCGCCACTGAAGCGCTTCCAATTCCTCGCGCTCTTCGGGATTGGCCAGACGGATCGTCAGCTCAGCGGGATTTGACATAGCTCCCTGGCGCGTCCTCGACCGCCTTCATCTTGCCCTTGCCGGGCACTCGGGCGCCGGTCGCCTTCACCATCTCGCCGTCCTGCTTCTTCAGCCAGCTGAGCCAATCCGGCCACCAGCTGCCTTTATGCTCCGTCGCCTTGTCCACGAACGACTGCAGTGTGGCGCCCGGCTTGTCGTTGACCCAATATTGGTACTTCTGGGCCGCCGGAGGGTTTACGACCCCGGCGATATGGCCCGACCCGGCGAGCACGAATCGCTTCGGCCCGGCGAAATGAGCCATAATCTTCCACACGCTCTGCGGCGGCGCGATATGATCCTCGCGCCCGGCCTGGATGTACGACGGCGTCTTCACTCCATCGATGTCGACTGACGTCCCGGCAACGCTTATCCCGCCCTTCTCAGCCAGTTTGTTCGCCTTGTAGAGGCTTTCGAGATAGTCGCGGTGCCAGCCGGCGGGCAGGTTGGTCGTGTCCGAGTTCCAGTAGAGCAGGTCGAACGGCGGCGGCTCCTCACCCAGCAGGTAATTGTTGACGACGTAGCTCCAGATGAGGTCGCGTCCGCGCAGCAGGTTGAACGTTGCGGCCATGTAGCGGCCGTCGAGATAGCCTTTCTCTGCTGTCAGCTGGCGAAGGAGGCTCATCGTCTCATCGCCGAGGAACAGCTTGAGGTCTCCCGCCTCGGTGAAATCCACCTGCGCCGTCAGGAAGGTCGCCGACTTGACCTTGGCCTGCTGCTTCTTCGCCTGAAGGTAGGCGAGGCTCGCTGCTAGAGTCGTGCCCGCGACGCAGTAGCCGATGGTGTGCACGCTCTCGACGCCGAGCGCCTCACGTACCGTGTCAATGGCGTCGAGCTGCCCGTTCAGGACATAGTCGTCGAGGCTCGCATCGGCGATGCTTTCATCCGCCGATTTCCAGCTGACCATGAACAATGAGATGCCCTGGTCGACGCACCATTTGACGAAGCTTTTCTCAGGGCTGAGGTCGAGGATGTAGAAGCGATTGATCCACGGCGGGAAGATCACGACCGGCGTCTTCAACACCTCTTCGGTCGTCGGCGTGTACTGGATCAGCTGGTAAAGCGACGTCTGCTTGATGACCTTGCCCGGCGTCATCGCAAGGTTCTTGCCGACCTCGAAGACACCCGGCTTGGTCTGCGTCAGCTGGCCCGCCGCAATGTCCTTCAACATGTTGGCGAGGCCCTTGAGCAAGTTCTCGCCTCGCGTTTCCAGCGTCCGCTTCAGCACCTGCGGGTTGGTCACCGCGAAGTTCGACGGGCTCATCGCATCGACGAAGCTGCGGGTCGCGAAGCGCAATTTCTCGCGCATGCCGGGCTCGAGGTTCTCGATCTCGTCGACGGTGCCCAGCAATTGGTCCGACACTCGCAGATAACTCTGGCGGATCGTGTCGAAGATCGGATTCTCGCTCCACTCCGGAGCAGCGAAGCGGCGGTCCTTGCGGTTCTTGTCGGCGTCCGTCGGAGGAGTCACGCCACCGAGCATTTTGCCCCAGGTCTCCAAACCTTTGGCCCAGGCCTGGGCGCCGGCCGTCATCAGCGCCATCGGGTCTTGCGCAGGCGCCTGCTGAGCATCGAAGCCGAACGCGCTCGGGGTCCAGCCAGGGAACGGCTGGTCCTTCTTCACGCTGTTCGCCCACGACTCCATCATCATCTGCTGGGCGCGGCCCATGACGAGCGTCCAATGCTGCCAGTCCTCGAGCGTCGGGACGCCCATGCCGCTGATTGTCGAGTCTTCCACCATGTGCCTAATGTAGGGCGCATGGCCGTGCCCCCGCAAATCCCGAGCGCTCTCGTCCTGCTCGACTATTTCGGAATCGCAGTGTTCGCCATCTCCGGAGCGCTCCTCGCGGCCGAGAAGCGGCAGACGCTCGTCACCTTTTTCTTCTTCGCCGTGGTGACCGGAGTCGGCGGCGGAACGCTTCGCGATCTGCTGATCGGCGCACCAGTCTTCTGGGTGCACACCAACGCGACTTTGCTCATCTGCATCGGCGCCGCTCTGCTCGTCTGGCTGACCAGCCGCCGCTGGTTCGCCGGCCAGGCGTTGCTGTGGTTCGATGCCGCCGGCCTCGCCGCATACGCAACCTATGGCGCAGCAAAAGCCTTGGCTTTCGGGGTTGCGCCCGTCCCCGCCTTTGCGATGGGCGTGATGACCGCCTGCGTCGGCGGGATCATCCGCGACGTCCTGGCCGGCGAGCCTTCGATCCTCATGCGCCCGGAGCTCTATGTGACCGCAGCAGCGCTCGCCGCGGGTCTTTACGTCGGCCTGACGCTGGCGGGAGCACCGACATTGATCGCCGCCGCAATAGCCATCATTGCCGGCTTCGTGTTGCGCGGCGCTGCGATTGCCCGTGGCTGGTCCTTGCCAGCCTATAAGGAAGCGCAATGAAGTTGGCGGCCTTAGTTCTCGCCTTCACGCTCGCCGGATGTGCAACCATGCCGCCGAAGGAACGGTCGGCCGGGGTTCAAGTCGGCATTGCCTTCGATCGCAACGGCGAAATCGCCACTTTCGCCGATGGCATCGCGGATCCGCAGTCCGGCCGCCGCGTCACCGCCGACGATCCCGTCCGCGTCGCTTCCGTAAGCAAGCTGGTCGTTGCCATCGGGGTGATGAAGCTGGTCGAACAGGGCAAGCTCAGCCTCGATGCCGACGTCTCGACCTATCTCGGCTGGCCGTTGCGCAATGCGAGCTTCCGCGACCGGCCGATCACGCTTCGCTTGCTGTTGTCGCACACCAGCTCGCTGCGCGACCACGACGATCAATATGCGATCCCTCTCGGCGACACGCTTCAGGGAACCCTGGCCGATCCGGCATCGTGGGACCTCAAGCACGGACCCGGCGACCGTTACTTCGCTTATTCGAACATGAACTTCCCGGTCGTCGCCTCGGTAATCGAGCGGATGACCCGTGAGCGCTTCGACATCTGGATGAGGCACAACGTGCTCGAGCCGATGAAGCTCGACGCCTGCTACAATTGGCCAACCTGCAGCGATGCGACGGTCGCCCGCGCGATCGAGCTCGACTCCCCCGACGGCAAGCCGCTTAAGGACGATTTGCACGGCAGCCGCCCCGCCTGCCCGGTCAATATCAAGGATGGCGAAGCGTGCGATCTTGGCCGTTGGCGACTGGGCGAGAACGGCGCACTGTTCGGCCCCCAGGGGGGACTTCGGATTTCGGCACGGGGTCTCGCCCGCGTCGGCCGCATGTTGCTCAATCGAGGAACGCTGGATGGGCTCCGCATCATATCGCCCGAGTCCGTCGACATGATGCTGACACCGCTATGGCTCTACGACGGGCACAACGGCGCCCGAGACGGCGAAAGCACAACAGTTTGTGCTTACGGCCTCTCGGCACAACAGATCCCCACGCAGCGTCCCGGTTGTCCTGACGACCCGGGCACAACCGGCGCTCTCCTGGTTGGCCATGCTGGCGACGCGTACGGCCTGCGCTCCGGCCTATGGATCGACCGGGTCAGAGGCGTCGGAATCGCCTATTTCGTAACTCAAGTTCCTGAAGACCCTCCCGAAGCCACCGCCTTCAGTCCGGCTGAAACCGCTGCGTTCCGACGTACCTACGCGCTCTTGCCGCGTTAGCGTTGGCCAGCCATTGAACGTCGGATGGACGACCAATTCTACCGCATCCAGCGCCTGCCGCCCTACGTCTTCGCCGAAGTGAACGCGATGAAGGCCGCGGCTCGAGCGCGCGGTGAGGACATCATCGACCTTGGCATGGGCAACCCCGACGGCTCGCCACCCCAACACGTCATCGACAAGTTGGCCGAGGTGGCGAACAAGCCGCACGCGCACCGCTACTCCGCCAGCCGCGGCATCCCCGGCCTGAGAAAGGCGCAGGCCAATTACTACAAGCGGCGCTTCAACGTCGATCTCGACCCGGACCGGGAAGTCATCGTCTGCCTCGGGTCGAAGGAAGGCCTCGCCAACCTCGCCCAGGCGATCACCGCGCCGGGCGATGTCGTGCTCGCGCCCAACCCGTCCTACCCGATCCATACCTTCGGGTTCATCATCGCCGGCGCCGCAATCCGTTCGATCCCCGCCGCACCCGGGGACGATTTCTTCGAGCGGCTGACCAATGCGATGCGTTACACCGTACCTCGGCCGAAGGTTCTGGTGGTCGGCTATCCCTCCAATCCGACGGCCTATGTTGCCGACCTCGCTTTCTACGAACGCCTCGTCGCCTTCGCTCGCGAGCATGAGCTGATCGTCATCTCCGACCTCGCTTACGCCGAAATCTATTTCGGGGACGAGCCGACCCCGTCGATCCTGCAAGTCGAGGGCGCCAAGGAAGTAGCGGTCGAGTTCACCTCGACGTCCAAGACCTATTCGATGGCGGGCTGGCGGATTGGCTTCGCGGTCGGGAACGCGCGGCTGATCGACGCCCTGGGCCGGGTGAAATCCTATCTCGACTACGGCGCGTTCACCCCGATCCAGGCCGCAGCCTGCGCCGCGCTCAATGGGCCTCAAGATATCGTCGAGGCCAATCGCGCGCTCTACAAGAAGCGCCGCGACGTCCTCGTCGAAAGCTTCGGCCGGGCCGGCTGGAATATCCCGCCCCCCGAGGCCTCGATGTTTGCCTGGGCGCCGATCCCCGATCGCTTCCACAATCTCGGCGCGATGGAATTCTCGAAGAAGCTCCTGACCGAAGCGCAGGTCGCCGTCGCGCCGGGTGTCGGTTTCGGCGAACAGGGCGAGGGCTATGTCCGGATCGCCCTGGTCGAAAATGAGCAACGCTTGCGTCAGGCGGCGCGCGGCGTGAAGAAGATGCTAGCGGCCGGCTAGGAACCCTTTGGCGATCCTCGGTGTTGCCGGCGCGGGGATAGTGATGGCGACAAGGCTTGAGGCAAGGATGTCGGGCCGCGCCCGGGGACGGAGCATTTCCGTCGCGGGCATCTGCATCATCGCCCTGGGCGCAGGCGCCGCTTTCATGCCGGCCGGTAAGACCATTTCCTCGGACATGATCGGTGCCGTGCTAATCGCGGCGGGGCTGATCGAAACGATCGCCGGCTCGCTCCGCACCGACGTGCGAAGTTACGCGATGGCAGCCGGAATCGTCACTGCCGTCGCCGGGCTCCTGTTCATTATCAATCCCGAGACTCACCTGTTCCCGATTGTATGGCCAATCGTCGGCTGGCTGGTCGTTCGCAGCGTGATCCTTGGTTACGCGAGCACCCATGTCGGCGGGTCCGTCCGGACCTGGATGGCCCTGTCGGCCGGAATGGACCTGCTGTTGGCCGTGCTGTTGATCGCCGGACTGTCGGTTTCGACCATCATCGTGAGCCTTTTCGGGCCAACGCCTGAGCTCGTCGCGAGCTTCGCCTGGATCCTCGCCGCCAGCTTCGTCGTCAACGGACTGATGCTGCTCGAAGTCGCCAGCTGCGAGCGCTCAAACGGGGCATCCACTTAGGTGCCAAGAAGCACGATTATCACCCTCGCGCTCGCCGCGGTGCTGATCGTCGGCGCGATCATCGCCTATCGACGCGGTCACCTCGAAAACAAGGCGCTGGTGTTCGCGATCGGGCTGCTCCTGTTGCTCTTCGTCGGCTATCTGTCGATGGGCGGCTTTGGAGAAGACTGATGTTCGAGAGCGGACCGACCCTTTCCGTCAACACCGTCGCGGAGACGGTTCGGCTCGCGCTCGCGCCGGTGTTCCTGCTGAGCGGCATCGGCGCATTCCTGAACGTCCTCGCCTCACGCCTGTCGCGGATTGTCGACCGGTCGCGCGATGTAGAGCCGCAATTGCTCGCCAGCCGAGGCGCCGAGCATGACCGCTGGCTTGACGGGCTCAAGACCCTCGACAGGCGGATGTCGCTGATCAACTGGGCGACCGGCCTGACGGTTACGTCCGCGGTGCTGACCTGTCTCGTCGTCGTCCTCCTGTTCGCCGCCAACCTCACCGGCACCCATCTCGGTAACGAAATCGCGGTGCTGTTCATGGCGTCGATGCTGACCATCGGCGCGGGCTTTGCGGTTTTCCTCGCGGAGACGACCGTTGCGGCGCGAGCGGTGCGGGTCCGAACCGACCTCCTCCAGCACATCGCCGAAGACACCGACTAGCTTGGCCGCCCCACGGCTGTTAATTTGGCGGCTCGCAGATGGGGGAAATCAAAATGCGACTGATCATGGCCGGCGTGGCATTCGCGCTGCTTGCCGGAACGCCCAGCCTCGCTTCAGCGGTCCCTTCCAAGAAGAGTCCCGCAGCCAAGAGCACCGCGAAGAAAGTACCACCATCGACCAAGAAAGCGCCGGACTTCGACCCCGCGCAGATGATGGCGATCTTCGACAAGATCTTCCCGCCTCAGCCCGATCCGCAGCCCGCCCGGCTCGCCCTCTCGAGAACCTCAGTCAACGGCCTGTTCCCCGATGGCACTTACGCACGGATGATGGACGGCATGTTGCATGGGCTCGCCGACCGTGTCCTGGGCATGACCGAAGCTGATTTCGCGGCGCCGGGGAAATCCAAACCAGGAGATACGATGACGCTTCGCCAGAAGATGGCGAAGAACGATCCCTATTTCGAAGAGCGGATGAAGATCATGCAGCGAGTCATCGGCGAAGAACTGGCCAAGTTCGCCGCGATCATCGAGCCAAAGATTCGCGAGGGCCTGGCCCGGTCGATGGCGCGCCGATTCGACGAGAAGCAGCTAGCCGACATCAACGCATTCCTCGCCACCGACACCGGTAAGGAGTTCGGTCGGCAGAGCATGGCGATGTACGTCGATCCTGACGTGATGCGCTCGATGATGGGCTCGTTCCCGGAAATGATGAAGGCGATGCCGGCGGCGATGCAGCGGATCGAAGCGGAGACGTCCAAGCTGCCTAAGCCCAAGAAGGTCGAGGCGAGCGACTCCAAATAGGGCGCATATCCACAGAATACACAGGCTGCCCCTAGACCGCGGAATCGTGGATTCTTACCTTGGGGTTGGTGACGCCCGCGCTCAACATCGACCACTCCATTACCGGCCAGCCGTGGCGCTGGCGGCGGCCGCCCGATGACAGCATGGCGATGGATGCGTTGGTCGATGAATTGCTGCTCGCCCGAGGCGTGCCGCGCGAGGATTTGCCCCGGCACCGCGAGCCAAAAATCCGCGATTTCCTGCCGGACCCGTCTTGCTTCAGCGACATGGAAAAAGGCGCCAAACGCCTCGCCGACGCTATCCAGGCTGGCGAAACAGTCGCCATCTTCGGCGACTATGACGTCGATGGAGCGACCAGCGCGGCGCTCCTGACGTTGCTCCTCCGCCGCCTTGGCGCGGAACCCATGGTCTACATTCCCGACCGGCTCATGGAGGGATACGGGCCGTCGGGTAAAGCGCTGGTCGAGCTGAAGGGGCGCGGCGCGGCGGTGGCGATTTGCGTCGACTGCGGAGCGCAAGCGCATGACGCGTTGTCCGAAGCCCACAACGCCGACCTCGACGTGATCGTCGTCGATCATCACCAATGCGCGAGCCTGCTCCCGGTCGCTCACGCCCTCATCAACCCAAACCGGCTCGACGAGAGCGCGGACGGGGCGGCGCACGGCCACCTCGCAGCGGTCGGCATGGCTTTCCTGCTCGGCGTCGCGCTGCTCCGCGAGCTCCGCGAGCGCGACTTCTTCGTCGGCCGCGACGAGCCCAAGATCCTCGATCTCCTCGATCTCGTTGCGCTCGGCACCGTCGCAGACGTTGCCCGCCTGAAGACGCTCAACCGCGCCTTTGTCACTCAGGGCTTGAAGGTGATGTCAGCCCGCCAGAACATCGGCATGGCGGCGCTGATCGAGGCCTCGCGCCTGACCAAGGCGCCGTCGTGCCGCGACCTCGGGTTCGCGCTCGGCCCTCGCATCAACGCCGGCGGCCGCGTCGGCAAGTCCGACCTCGGCGTTCGCCTGCTGACTTCGACCGACCCTGCCGAAGCCCGCACGATCGCCATCGAGCTCGACCGCCTCAACGAGGAGCGCCGGGCGATCGAGACGATCGTGACCGACCAGGCAACTCTGCAAGCCTCGCGGCTCGACGGACATCCGGTCATCACCGTCATGAGCCCGGGCTGGCATCAAGGCGTGATCGGCATCGTGGCCGGCCGCCTCAAGGAACTGTTCGGACGCCCCGCGATCGTCATTGCCGAAACCGAAGACGGAACGGGGAAAGGCTCTGGCCGCTCAATCTCCGGGGTCGATCTCGGTGCGGCGGTGCTGGCCGCGAAGGAAAGCGGACTTCTCATCTCGGGTGGCGGGCACGCGATGGCGGCGGGACTGACCCTTCCGCCCGGCGGGCTCGACGCCTTTCGCGAGTTTATCAATGACCGCCTCGGAACCGACGTCGAAAAATCGCGCAGTGACCGCGCGCTTCTTCTCGACGCCCTCCTCGCGCCCGGCGGAGTCGCGGCGGCTCTCTGTGATGCCCTCGACAGTGCGGGACCTTACGGAGCCGGCTGGCCGCAGCCGCGCGTCGCCGCCGGGCCCGTGCGCCTCCTCAAGACCGGCATCGTCGGCGACGGCCACGTGCGCGGCATCGGCTGCGGCGACGATGGCAAGAGCTTCAAGTGGATCGCCTTTCGCAGTGCCGGCACGGCGCTTGGCCAGGCGCTCCTCGAATCCGGCCCTGACGCGCGCTGGTGGCTCGCGGGAACGATCAAGCGCGATGAGTGGAATGGCGGCAATGCGGCGGAGATGCATCTCGAAGATGCGGCGCTTGCTTGACGCTCTCGAACCCCTCGCCTAACCGGCACCGGCCTTAACCGGCCCCATCGTCTAGCGGTCTAGGACGTCGCCCTTTCACGGCGAAAACACGGGTTCGAGTCCCGTTGGGGTCACCAAGGTCCAGTCGGTTCCAACCTATGTAAGGTTCAGGAACTCCGTATTGTTCGCATTCGTCTAGCGATCCGAGAGGGTTCAAGCGACGGGGGCTCATGAACGCAAGCGTTGCCCATGTCTGGAGCTTGAGGCGGACCATCGCGGTGGCCGCGGCCTCGCTCGCATTGTCCGGCTGCAACCGCGGAATCCTCGACCCGGTTGGCCCGATCGCCGCCCAGGAAAAGCAGATCCTCATCAATTCGACCGCGATCATGCTCGCGATCATCATCCCGACGATGATTGCGACGGTCGCGTTCGCCTGGTGGTTCCGCCGCGGCAATACCAAGGCGACTTATCGCCCCGACTGGGAATATTCGGGTGCGATCGAGATGGTCGTCTGGGCGATTCCCGCGCTCACCATCATGCTGCTGGGCGGGATCACCTGGATTTCGAGCCACGACCTCGATCCCGGGCGCCCGCTGAAATCGGACAAGCCACCGCTGAACGTCGAGGTGGTGTCGCTCGATTGGAAGTGGCTGTTCATCTACCCCGACCAAGGGATCGCCACGGTCAATCAGCTGGTGGTGCCGGCGGGCACCCCGGTAAGCTTCAAGCTCACCTCCGCGACGGTGTGGAACAGCTTCTTCGTCCCGCAGATGGGAACGATGATCTACACCATGCCGCGGATGACGACGCAGCTGAACCTGCAAGCCGACAAGACCGGAGAGTTTCAGGGCCTGTCATCGCACTTCAGCGGCGACGGCTTCCCTGGGATGCAGTTCAAGGTGCAGTCGCTACCCGCCGACCAGTTCGCGATGTGGGCGCAAGGCGCTCACGGCCAGGGCGGGGCGCTCGACACCGCGAGCTATGCCGAACTGTCGAAGCCGAGCAGCTACGTGAAGCCGATCACCTATGGCGCAGTCGCGCCTGGGCTGTTCGATGCCATCGTCAACGACAAGGTGCCGCAGCTGCATCTTCCACAAGCCGCACCGCCGGCGAAAAACAATTCAGCCGTGCCGGCGGGGGGTTAGGATATGTTTGGTAGACTGACCTGGGACGCGATCCCGTTCCACGAGCCGATCCCGCTGATCACGTCGCTCGTCGTGCTGCTGGCCGCCGGCGCCATCGGTATCTGGGTCTGGCGCAAGGGTTACGCGCCCTACCTCTGGCACGAGTACATCACATCGACCGACCACAAGAAGATCGGCATCATGTACATCGTGATGGCCTTGGTCATGCTGGTCCGTGGTTGGGCCGACGCGATCATGATGCGCGCCCAGCAGTCGCTCGCGATCGGCGCCTCGCAAGGTTACCTCCCGCCCGAACATTACAACCAGATCTTCTCCGCCCACGGCACGATCATGATCTTCTTCGTGGCGATGCCGTTCGTCATCGGGTTCATGAACTTCGTCGTGCCGTTGCAGCTGGGCGTTCGCGACGTGGCCTTCCCGACGCTCAACAATGTCAGCTTCTGGCTGAACGCGTCCGGCGCGCTGTTGATCAACCTCAGCCTGTTCATCGGCGAGTTCTCCAGGGCCGGCTGGCTCGGCTTCCCACCGCTTAGCGAAAAGGCGTTTTCGCCCGGAGTCGGGGTCGATTATTATCTCGTGGCGCTACAGATATCCGGCGTCGGGACAGTCCTGACCGGCGTTAATTTCGTCACGACCATCCTCAAGATTCGCGCCCCCGGGATGAGCTATCTCCGGATGCCGGTCTTCTGCTGGACTGCCCTCGCCTCCAACCTTCTGGTCATCGCCGCCTTCCCGGTGCTGACCGTCGTCCTCGCCGAGCTGATGCTCGACCGGTACCTCGGCTTCCACTTCTTCACGAATGACGGCGGCGGCAATTCGATGCTCTACATGAACCTGATCTGGGTCTGGGGGCATCCGGAGGTCTACATCCTCGTCCTGCCAGCCTTCGGCATTTACTCAGAGGTCGCCGCGACCTTCTCGGGCAAGCCGTTGTTCGGCTACCGCTCGATGGTCTTCGCGACGCTCGCGATCTGCCTCATCTCATTCATGGTCTGGCTGCACCACTTCTTCACGATGGGCGCGGGCGGCGACATAAACGCCGTGTTTGGCATCGCCAGCATGATCATCGGCATCCCGACCGGCGTGAAAATCTACAACTGGCTGTTCACGATGTACGGTGGCCGGGTCCGGTTCAACGTGCCCGTCTACTGGCTCATCGGCTTCATGCTGACCTTCGTGATCGGCGGACTGACCGGCGTCCTACTGGCGATCCCGCCGGTCGATTTCGTCGTCCATAACAGCCTGTTCCTGGTCGCCCACTTCCATCAGGTGATCATCGGCGGCGTCGTCTTCGCCCTGATGGCGGGCTACACCTACTGGTTCCCCAAAGCGTTCGGGTTCACGCTCGACGAGCGCATCGGCAAGTGGATTTTCTGGTGCTGGTTCATCGGCTTCCACCTCGCCTTCATGCCGCTCTACGTGCTCGGCTTCTGGGGGGCGACGAGGCGCATGCAGCACATTCCCGATGCGACCTGGGCGCCGTGGCTCAACGTCGCCTTCGTCGGCGCGGCAATCATCGGCGTCGGAATCGCACTGACGGTCGTGCAACTGCTCTATTCGATCAAGACCCGCGACCAGCGCATGGACGTCACCGGCGACCCGTGGGACGGGCGGACGCTCGAATGGCTGACGCTATCCCCGCCGCCGCACTACAATTTCGCGGTGCTCCCCGACGTCCACGGCGAAGAAGCCTACTGGACGCGCAAGCAGACGGCGATCAAGCAGGACCAATTGATCGACGAGCCGGACTATCAGCCGATCGAAATGCCGGTGAACACGCCGACCGGAGTCATCGTCGCCTTCTTCGCCGCGCTCTGCGGGTTCGCAATCATTTGGTACATCTGGTGGCTGGCTATCCTCGGCCTCATCGGGGCCTTCGCGATCTTTGTTTGGTACGCTTGGCGCGACGAGCATGAGCACATCATCCCCGTCGAGGAAGTCCGGCACAACGCGCGCGAGCGCCGCCGAATCCGCATGGAACATCTCCACAATCTGAGTCAGTCCGTATGACCGCCGGTACCGAAGCCCCGACCCTCGGCCTGACCCATCAGGCTTCGGAAGACACCGGCCTCGGCCACCGCGGGCCGCAGTCGAAGAGCATCGTCGTTCCCTACGGCTTCTGGCTGTTCGTGCTCAGCGACATGGTGCTCTTTTCGGCCCTGTTCGCGAGTTACGCGAGCTTGGTCCATGCGACCGACGGCGGACCGACGACCAGCCAATTGTTCGACCGCAAGCTGGTCGCGGTCGAGACGATGGCGCTGCTGATTTCCAGCTTCGTCTGCGGCCTCGCCATGATCACCGCCAAGCGGAAGAATATGGTGTGGACTCAGGTCTGGCTGGTCATGACCGGACTGCTTGGACTCGTCTTCCTCGGCATCGAGCTCCACGAATTCTCGACCATGATCGCCGAGGGTGCGGGCCCCCAGCGCAGCGCCTTCCTGTCGTCGTTCTTCACCCTAGTCGGCTGCCACGGCGCTCACGTTACCGCGGGCCTCCTCTGGCTCGGCACGATGATGGCGCAGATCTGGAACAAGGGTTTCCAGGAACACATCATGCGCCGCCTGCTGTGCTTCAGCGTCTTCTGGCATGCCCTCGACATCATCTGGGTCGCCATTTTCACCATCGTCTATTTGATCGGGACCCTGCCATGACCGAACTTGATCCCGAGAAACTGAACGTCGCCCCGGGCGTGCCCCATGACAGCATGCTCAGCGAGACGGTCAGCTATGTGGTCGGCCTTGGCTTGGCGCTGGTGTTGACGGGCGTGTCATTCTGGGTCGCATCGACCGGTACGCTTTGGGGACCTGGCGTCGCCACGGGCCTGGTCGTCCTCGCCATCGCGCAGATGGGCGTGCACTTGGTGTTCTTCCTTCACATCACGAGCGGCCCCGACAACACCAACAACGTGCTGGCACTCGCCTTCGGCGTGCTCATCGTGTTGCTAGTGATGATCGGCACCATCTTCATCATGGCGCACATGAATTCGAACATGATGCCCGACCCGACACAGATGAACCTGCAGATGCAGCACTGACGCCCGTCAGAGCTGTGTGAAGGCCAGCCCGATCGTTACGGCAAGCACCACGACGCTCGCCGACATCGCGATCGCTGCCGGAATGCCCTTCTTGCCGGCATAGGCGAACGTAATCCCGATCTTCACGGCCATGTTGATGATGATCGTTCCGGCAATCGCTATCGCCGCGAGCAGGGCCGAGATCGCCTGCGGCGACAGCCCGCCCAGCGTGATGATCGCGGTGTCGATGTCGGTCGATCCGATGATAAGCAACAGCACAGCAATGCCATGCTCACCGAACCGGCCCGCGGCCCATTTCGCCGCCACCGCCGCAAATGCGACGAACAACACGAAGCCGAAGGCGGGCAATAGCTTGATCGGATTGCCTGGCGGCGATGGCGCATCGCACTTCGGCGCCTTGCGGTAGAGCCACCAGCCTGCGCCCCAGGCCGTCAGTGTCGCCGGCGCCAGGATGATTGCGAAGGGCAGAAGCACGCGCGTCGACAAAATGCCGATCAGCAGGATCGCTCGCAGGTACATGACCGCCGTCGCCAGCGCGATTCCGGCATTCTCCGCGCCGCCCTTCTCGTCGCTCCCGAGCCGCTGCGCGAGCGATTGGGTGACCGCCGTCGAGCTGTAGGCGCCGCCGATCAGCGCCGTAGCGATGGTGCCGTGCCGCTCCCCAAAGATCCGGTTGGCGACATAGCCGAGGAACGAGAAGCCAGTGACCAGCACGACCACCAGCCACAGCTTCTGCGGGTTCCAGGCGCCAAGCGGGCCGTAGGCGCCGTTGGGGAGGAACGGCAGCACGGCGAGCGCGATCACTGAGTAGCGCGCGAGCGCCTTCACATCGTCTTCATCGAGTTTAGCGAGGAAGCCGTGCAGCTCGGCCTTGAGTGCGAGGATCAGGGTCACGATCGCGGCTCCGGCAATCGCGAAACCAGGCTGGCCGAAGCCGGCGATGAACCCGAGCCCCGCCGTAGTCAGAGCCGCCACCGGGGTGGTTGCGTCGGGTCGCCGTTTGAGTCCCGGGCGGTTAGCGTAACCGACGGTCAGCACCGCGATGCATCCCGCCACCAAGGCACCCGCGGCGAAGTTCTGTCCGAACTGTCCCGCGAGTCCCGCGAGCCCAGAGGCAAACCCCACCAATGTGAACGTCCGCACGCCAGCGACTCGCGTTCCGGCGCGCAGCCCGCGCAGGTCGAAGCCGCGCTCGATCCCGATCAGCAGGCCGCAGGCGAGCGCCGTCGCGACGCACAGCGCCTGCCAGTACCAACTGCCGTTCAAGCGGCCGGCCTAAATGAACAGGCCGACGTCGCCTTCGATGACCCGCTGCGTGAGCTTGGGCCGCTCACCCGGCTTCCACAGCTTCGCGATGTGCTGGACGCGATAGCGGAGCGGCCCGCCGTCGGGCGTCGCGCTGCGGGTGACGGGTGGGGGAATGCACACGAATTCGGTCCGCATCTCATCGCCGGTGAGCCGCACGGTCGCGTAACCATGGCCGCCAATATCCACGAAAGCGAGGTGCGGTGCCAGATCGGGATTGGATAGCGCCCGCGCCTTCGCCAGATCGAAGGATTTTGCATATTCGAAGCAGGAACGAACGCCGTGCTTCATCATCATGTTGTTGGTCGTCTCGGGCTTCGCCGCGCCCGACCGGTCGGCGAGGTAGAGCGGCCGGAATTTATCGTCTTTCTTTATCGAATATTCGTTCGCTTCGCCGCCGCCGACGCTCGACATGGACCCGCCGGTGAAGCTCAGGCCGACAGGCTCGAACTTGCCGGGCGGCAATTGCGCGGAAGCATAGCCTGCCCAGAAGCTGTGCAGGTCGCCGGAGACGATGGCGAAGCCGGTGATGCTAGCATCGCGAATGAGGTCGTAGATCTCGCTGCGCTCCACCCACGCGCTTCCGAAGTCGCCGCCCCCGACGTTGGCGAAACGGCCCGATGGCCATTTCTGCTTGGTCAGTCCGGCCGGGAAGTTCTCGGGATCGGCGCGCTGTTCAAGGGTGGCTTGCGAACTTCCCCAGATCTTCCAGGTCGCCGTCGAACGCTTAAGCTGATCCTTGAACCACGCCTTCTGCGTCGCTCCGAGGAGGGTCTGCGGGGGGTTGTCCTTTGCCGGGTTCGGCACCTTTGCGCCGTTGAACTCAAGCTCCGCCGGCGGATTGCCGCCGTTGAAGGCGCGCCCGCCGTCGAGCACCTGAAGCAGGTCGTCGGGGAACATCTGGTAATCGCCCCAGTCGGCAAGCTTGTCCGTCGCCGACTCGTCGAACGGGTTCGGCCCGCGATAGCTGCGCTCGTCGGTGAGGATTAGATCGAGGTGGCGGCCATACCGTAGCGCGCGGTAGATGATCAGGCTGTTGACCGCCGCGATATTGTTCGGCTCGACGCCCAGGCCGCCATCGTCGAACTTCTCGATCTTGACGTTCGTGACCGGGACCGAGCCGAACTCGTCGAAAGTTCCGCTCGGCGCCTTTACGCGCGCCGGGATATTCTCGAACCAGACCTGGTTGGCGGCGATCTTGATCGTCTGCGCGGGCTGCTCGAACTTCGGGTTCTTCAGGACGCTTTGATAGCCCTGCCACGAGAATTCGTGGTTGTCCCAGATGCACACGAACGGCCAGCGGGCGCGAGCGTCCTGCAGGTCGGGATCGGCGAGATAGCCCCTCCAGACGGCGCGATATCCTTCAACTGTCGTCGGGATGTGGAAAATGGCGACTTTGAGCGCGTCCGGGACTCGCGCAACCTCGTAGAGGTTTCGGCCGAAGCGGGGCTTCCCGTCTTCCGGATATTGCACCACCTCGTAGATGAAATCGCCGAGGTGCAGGACGAAATCGAGCTGGTCCTCGGGCCGTGCGCGCTCATCCTCGAAGATCATCCGGCGGTAGCCGTTCAGCTTGCTTTCGTTGACGTCCTGGCAGCTGACGAACGCGAATTTGACGGGCCGCGGATCGTCGGGCCGCGGCGCGGTCCTGGTCCGGCCGATGCGGCTGCCGTTCCCGTCGCTGTCGGCGAAGCGGTACCAATAGGTGTGCGCGGGCTTGAGGCCGCCGACGAGGACGCGGGTCGTCCAGCCGGATGCCGCTGAAACAGCTGCGGGAGCGGTCGCGACGACGCGACGGAAGCCTTCGTCCTCGGCCACCTCGACGGTCAGCTGATGCCGGTCGCCGCTGTCATAGGGCCGCCGGGTCCACAGGATCACGCTGCTGGGATCGGGGTCGCCCGACGCGACGCCTTCGGGATAAAGGTTGCGTGCCTCGCGCCAGCTGGTGCGCGACGCCTTCGCCACGCCGCCCCACGCAAGCGTGGCGCCCATCGCCGCCGCCAGTTGAACGAATTCGCGGCGGCTGAGCGTCATCCCCTATCCCCTCGTCAGTCTCTCCGCATGCCACGCCAGATGGTCGGCCATGAACGTCGAGATGAAATAGTAACTGTGATCGTACCCCGGCTGGGTCCGCAGCGTCAGCGGGATTCCAGCAGCCGCGCATGCTCGTTCCAGCAGTTCGGGCCGCAATTCCTTTTCGATGAACGGGTCCGCATCGCCGACATCGACGAGGATTTCGTCGACCAATGCACCGCCCTCGATCAGCGCGACGGCGTCATGCTTCGCCCAGCCGGTGCGGTTGTCGCCAAGATAGCCCGCCAGCGCCTTCTGCCCCCACGGCACCTGGCTTGGCGTTACGATCGGCGCGAACGCCGAGACACTGCGGAAGCGGCCGGGATGATTGAGCGCGACGGTCAGCGCGCCATGCCCGCCCATCGAATGACCGGTGATCCCCTGCCGCGCCTCGTCGACCGGGAACTCGGACGCGACCAACGCCGGCAGTTCCTCGGTGACATAGGTCCACATTTTGTAATGTCCGGACCACGGCTCTTCGGTCGCATCGACATAGAAGCCAGCGCCAAGGCCGAAATCGTAAGCGCCTTGCGGATCATCCGGCACGCCCTCGCCGCGCGGGCTCGTGTCCGGCGCGACAAAGATAAGCCCACGCTCGGCGCACGTCTTTCGATACTCCCCCTTCTCGGTGACATTGGCGTGCGTGCAGGTGAGGCCCGACAGGTACCAAACGACCGGCAACTTTCCCCCGCCCTCGGCCTGCGGCGGCAGGTAGATCGAGAAGGTCATCTCGGTCCCCGTCGCGACCGACGCATGCTTGCAGACCAGTTGCCGCCCGCCGAACGCCTTGTTCTCGCTGACGATCTCCACGCTTAGGCCTTGGGCCGATGCAGCGCGCAGAGCTTGTTGCCGTCCGGATCGCGCACGTAGGCGAGGTGGATCGGGCCAAGGGCGCCGTCCCGAAGGCCGGGCGGATCCTCGCACGACGTCCCGCCATTGGCGACCGCGACATCGTGGAACTGCTGCACCTCCTCGGGCGACTCGCACTGGAAGCCAACGGTGCCGCCGTTGGCCGCCGCGACCGGTTCGCCGTTGATCGGTTCGGTCACGCAAAACGTCCCGCCATTGTGGCGGTAGAACAGGCGCGAGTGACCCGACGGGGCGATGCTATGGATCGGCTCCCCTTCGAACCCGAGCGTACCGAGCACCTTGTTGTAGAATGATTTCGACCGTTCGAGATCACCCGATCCGACCATTACGTGACTGAACATTTCTCACTCCCTCTCCGTCATCGCGAGCAAGCGCGCGCACCCGTTCGCCCTGAGCTTGTCGAAGGGCTGTCCTTCTTCTTTGCCAGCGCAGAGATCTGATCCCAATCACCCCGAATGAGCGCCAGCTTCTTCGCTCGGCTCCAACCTTTCAGGCGGCGCTCCATTGCGAGAGCTTCGTACCGGCTGGGGAATTCTGCCGACCAGACTAGCTTCGCTGGCCAGTGATCGCGCACAAAACCAGCAACCGCACCCTGTTCGTGCTGTCCCATCCGACGCTCAAGATCATCTGTGTGACCGACGTAAAGATAACCGCCACGGCAGTGCAGCATGTAAGTCCAGAAGGTCAAAAACAGTCCTTCGACAAGCTCAGGACGAGCGGTTCAGGGATGTCCAGCGGCGTACAACCCCGTTCGCCCTGAGCCTGTCGAAGGGCTGTCCTTTTCTTTTCGGAATCGATGCTGGTCACAGCTCCACCGCCTGCGTCGCCGTCGCCCTGTCGCCGGTGTTCGGCGTGTCGTTCGGGTCGATCAGCAGCAATTTCACTTCGCCGCGGCGCGCCGCCGGACGATGCTCGGTCCCCCTGGGTACGATCAGCAGCTCACCCGCCTTCACCGTGACCGTCCGGTCGCGGAAGTCCATGTCGAACTCGCCTTCCAGGATCAGGAACAGCTCGTCGGTCTCGTCATGCTTGTGCCAGACGAACTCGCCGTCGGTCTTCACCAAGCGCACTTCGTTATCGTTGTAGCGAGCGACGATCTTGGGCGACCAATGCTCGGAAAATTCCCCGAGCTTGTCGGCGAGGTTGATGTGGGTGGGGCTACGGGAATCGGACATGGCAAGTCTCCTTGTCATCCCTTCTCCGGCCCACCCCCTTAATACAATCTGCTCAGTAAACGACAACCGATCGGATGCTCTCGCCGGCATGCATCAGGTCGAAGCCCTTGTTGATCTCGTCGAGCGTCAGGACATGCGTGATCATCGGGTCGATCGCGATTTTTCCGTCCATGTACATGTCGACGATCTTGGGGACGTCGGTGCGGCCCTTGGCGCCGCCGAACGCGGTGCCGCGCCAGTTGCGGCCGGTGACCAGCTGGAAAGGGCGCGTCGCGATTTCCTTGCCCGCTTCGGCGACGCCGATGATGACACTGGTGCCCCAGCCGCGATGACAGCATTCCAGCGCCGTCCGCATCACCTCGGTATTACCGGTGGCGTCGAAGCTGTAATCCGCGCCCCCGTCGGTGATCTCGACGATCTTGGCGACGGTATCTTCGCGGCTAATGCCCTTGGTGTTGAGGAAGTCGGTCATCCCGAACTGGCGGCCCCATTCCTCGCGGTCGGGGTTGATGTCGATGCCGACGATCTTGTTTGCACCGGCAAGCTTCGCGCCCTGAATGACGTTGAGCCCGATTCCGCCAAGGCCGAACACCACGACATTGTCGCCCGGCTGGACCTTGGCGGTGTTCAACACCGCGCCGACGCCGGTCGTGACTCCGCAGCCGATGTAGCAGCTGGTCTTGAACGGCGCGTCCTCGCGAATCTTCGCCACCGCGATCTCGGGCAGCACCGTGAAGTTGGAGAAGGTCGAGCAGCCCATGTAGTGGAAAATGGTCTCGCCCTTGTAGCTGAAGCGGCTGGTGTCGTCGGGCATCAGGCCCTTGCCCTGCGTCGAGCGAATTGCGGTGCAGAGGTTGGTCTTGCCGCTGAGGCACGACTTACACTTGCCGCATTCCGGCGTGTACAGCGGGATGACGTGATCGCCGGCTTTGACGCCGGTGACGCCCGGTCCCACCTCGCGGACGATTCCAGCGCCTTCATGACCCAGGATCGACGGGAAGATGCCTTCGCTGTCGAACCCGTCGAGCGTGTAGGCATCGGTGTGGCAAATGCCGGTCGCCATGATCTCGACCAGGACTTCGCCCTCCTTCGGCCCTTCAAGATCGACTTCGACGATCTCGAGCGGCTTCTTGGCTTCGAAGGCGACGGCGGCGCGGGTCTTCATTCGGTGTCTCCGTTGGGTTTTGGTGTCAGGAAGCGGCGGATCCACTGGCCGATAAGCTGATTGTCGTTGGGCGCATCGAGCGATTCGATCGCCGCGTCGGGGTTGCGGACGCGGTCGTATCGCTTCTCGATCAACGCCTTGGCGTAAGCCGGTTCGAATTCGGGGTGAAACTGGAAGGAGATTGCGTCGCGGTCGGTCCACGCCAGCGCGGCGTAAGGCGTAAAATCGGACTCGGCGACGACCTCGGTGTTCGGCGGCTGCACGACGACCTGATCCTGGTGGGAGGCGGGGACGGCGATGAAATCATCGGACCCGTTCGCCCACGGCTCGCGGTGCGTCACGGAATAAACGTGCAGTCCCGCGCCCCAGCCTTTGTGCGACTTTTCGACATGTCCGCCGAGCGCCTCGGCCATCACCTGGTGCCCGAAGCAGACGCCGACCATCTTGCTTCCGTTGGCCGACCGGATGAACTCCATCAGCGGCGCGATCCAGGGATAGTCGTCATAAACCCCCGCGGGCGATCCGGTAATCAGCACCGCATCGTGATTGCCGGGGTCGGGTAGCTCGCCGGCCTGCACGTCGAACGTCTCGACCTCAAACCCGTCGCCGAGCAGACGCTGGAACATGGAAGGATAGTCGCCGAAGCGGTCGGCGAGGTCGCCTGGCGGAACACCCGTCTCAAGGATGGCAAGCTTCATGGCGCGCGCCTTGCCACCGTCACGGCCATCGGCCAATGCTGAATCGATGCAAGGCAAGTGGCTCGAGGGGCGCCATGCGCTCATCACAGGCGGCGGCACCGGGATCGGCGCTGCGGCAGCGGCACATCTCCATGCGGCGGGCGCGAAGGTCTCCCTGCTCGGGCGCCGGCTCGAACCGCTGCAGCAGGCCGCCGAGCGCCTTGGTGGCTACGCGGTCTCCTGCGACGTCACCCAGCCTGACCAGATCGCGAAGGCGTTCGACGAAGCGCGGACGATGAACGGTCCGATCGAGATGCTCATCGTCAATGCCGGGATCGCCGAAAGTGCGCCGTTCCACAAGATGACGCGCGAGGGCTGGGACCGCATCATCGCGACCAACCTCACCGCCGCGTTCGACTGCACGCAGGCGGCGCTTTCCGACCTGATGGAAAGCGAGAATGGCAGGCTGGTCTACGTCGCGTCGGTCGCGAGCCTTCGGGGCGTTCCCTATGCCGCGCACTACGCGGCATCGAAGCACGGCCTCCTTGGCTTGATGCGCAGCCTTGCTGCCGAATATGCCAAGACCAACCTCACCGTGAACGCGGTCTGCCCGGGCTATGTCGACACGCCGATGACCGACCAGTCGATCGCTCGCGTGTCTGAGATCACCGGCCGCAGCGAGCAGGATTCGCGCGGCCTCATCACCAACATGAACGCGAGCGGGCGGCTGGTCGATCCGGACGGGATCGCGACCATGATCCTGACTTTGTGCCTGCCGCAAAGCCGCGACATCAACGGAGCGGCGGTGACCATCGACGGAGGTACAAGCGCATGAGTCTTGCCCCGGCTACGTTCGAGCCCGAGCATTTCCTGTGGTCATTCGACAATGGCGTTGCGACAGTCACGCTCAATCGGCCCGATCGCAAGAATCCGCTGACCTTCGCCAGCTATGCCGAGCTTCGCGATACCTTCCGCGAGCTCGACTTCACGCCCGAGGTGAAGGCCATCGTCGTTACCGGCGCGGGCGGCAATTTCTGCTCCGGCGGCGACGTCCACGAAATCATCGGTCCGCTCACCAAGATGGACGAAAGTGGCCTGATCGATTTCACCCGGATGACCGGCGACCTGGTCCGCGCGATGCGCGCCTGCCCTCAGCCGGTGATCGCAGCGGTCGAGGGCGTCTGCGCCGGCGCTGGCGCGATCATGGCGATGGCCAGCGACATCCGCATCGGCTCGCCCAACGCCAAGACCGCGTTCCTGTTCGTCCGTGTCGGCCTGTCGGGCGCCGACATGGGCGCCTGCGCGATCCTGCCGCGAATCATCGGCCACGGACGCGCCGCCGAACTGCTGTTCACCGGCCGCAACATGACGGCCGACGAAGGTCTCGCGTGGGGCTTTTGGAACCGGCTGACCGACGACGCGCTTGCCGATGCGCAGGCGCTCGCGGCTGAGATCGCCAGCGGCCCGAGCCTTGCCCATGCCGTCACCAAGAAGCAGCTCGATGCCGAATGGCACGTGTCGATCGAGACCGCGCTCGACATGGAAGCCGAAGCCCAGGCCGAGCTGATGCAGACCCACGATTTCCGCCGCGCCTACCAGGCCTTTTCGGCCAAGCACCAACCGGTGTTCCGGGGTGACTGACCTCAGCTGGCCGTTCTTCGAGGAGCGTCACCGCGAGCTCGCGGCAAAGCTCGAGGATTGGTGTGAAGCGACGATCCACGACGCCGAAGCCGCCGATCCGGATGCCGCATGCCGCGCGCTCGTCGCCGAGATGGGCAAGGCCGGCTTCCTCAAACTGTGCGTCTCGGACGGCAAGAACCGGCCCGACGTCCGCAGCCTCGCCATCTGCCGCGAAACCTTCGCCCGCTATCACGGCCTCGTCGATTTCGCCTTCGCCATGCAGGGCCTCGGCTCGGGCGCAATCAGCCTGTTCGGCACCGTCGAGCAGAAGCGCGAATGGCTTCCCAAAGTTGCGGCCGGCGAGGCCATCGCCGCCTTCGCCATGACCGAGCCCGAATGCGGGTCGGACGCCGCCAACATGTCCACCTCCGCGATGCGCGATGGCAACGAATGGGTGCTGGTTGGCGAGAAAACATACATTTCCAATGGTGGAATCGCGGATTTTTACGTGACTTTCGCGCGTACCGGAGAGGGCGAAGGTTCGCGCGGGCTGTCGGCTTTTATCGTTCCCACAGAAGCGGTTAGCGTCGAAGAACGCATCGAGGTCATCGCTCCGCACCCGCTCGGCCGGCTGAAATACGACAATGCCCGGATTCCTGCGGATTCGATCATCGGCGAACCGGGCGAAGGGTTCCGTATCGCCATGGAAACGTTGAACCTTTTCCGCGTGACCGTCGGCGCGGCGGCGCTCGGGTTTGCGAAGCGCGCACTCGCCGAAGCCATAAACTTCGCCACCAACCGCCGCCTCGGTTCCGCCACGCTCGCCGACAATCCCGTCACACAGGCCAAGCTCGCGGACATGGCGCTCGCCATCGATGCATCGGCACTCCTCATCTACCGCGCCGCCTGGCAGCAGGATGTCGGCGGGACCGATCATCGCCGTGCCGCGGCCATGGCCAAGCTCCACGCCACCGAGTCCGCCCAACAGGTCATCGACGCGGCAGTGCAGATGCACGGCGGCGCCGGCGTCACCAAGGGCGTAAAGGTCGAGGAGTTGTACCGCGATATCCGCGCGCTCCGCATCTACGAAGGCGCGAGTGAAGTGCAGCGGCAGATCATCGCGCGCGATTTGCTGAAGGGGGCAACAGCATGAAGATCCTGCAACCGCCCGGTTGGCCTCGGCCAAAAGGTTATTCGAATGGCATTTCAGCGAAAGGGCGAATGATCTTTACCGGCGGCATCGTCGGCTGGGACGAGAAGGAAAGCTTTCCGGATTACACGCTGCACGGCCAGTTCGCGCGGGCGCTTCGCAATACGCTCGCCATCCTCGCAGAGGACGGCGCCGGCGCCGAGCATATCGTTCGGATGACCTGCTACGTTACCGACCGCCACGAATATATCGTTTCGCGCGACGAGATCGGCGCGGCGTGGAAGGAGATCATGGGCAAGGTCTATCCGGCCATGGCCCTGGTCGAGGTAAAGGGCTTGGTCGAGAGCGCCGCCAAGGTCGAGATCGAGACGACCGCCGTCGTCGAGGACTGATGCGCGACACCTTCGTCGAAGATCGGCTGCCGCCACCGGAACTGCTTCCGGAATTCCGTTTCGACCTTCCCGATCTGCAATATCCCGAGCGGTTGAACGCGGCCGCGGACTTGCTGAAGGGCGGCGCGCCAGACGCGCTGGCGGTGGTCAACGACCACGGCCGCTGGACGTATGCCGAGCTCGACGATTTCAGTGGGCGGATCGCGCGATTGTTGATCGAGGGCACCGGTCTGGTTGCCGGTAACCGGGTGCTTCTGCGGGGGCCGAATTCCTACACGATGATCGCGGCGTGGCTCGGTGTCCTGAAGGCTGGTGGGGTGGTGGTTGCGACCATGCCGCTCCTCCGACCGGGCGAGATCGCGACGGTGATCGAGCGCGCCGAGATCAGCCACGCGATCGTCGATTCACGGTTCATCGGCGATTTCCGCCAGGCGGTCGAACAGACCCATTTCGTCAAGAACATCATCAAGTTCGACGGGGATTACGGCAGAGGAGAGCTGGAAGCGCGCTGTTCCAGCTTGGATCCGCTGCCCGCGGTCGAAACCGGCCGCGACGATCCGTGCATCATCGCCTTCACCAGCGGCACCACTGGCGTGCCCAAAGGCTGCGTCCAGTTTCACCGCGACGTGCTAGCGCCGTGCGACACGTTCGCCAGGCATCTCGTCGGCGCCAGGCCCGGCGAGGTCTTTTTGACCAGCGCGCCGATGGCCTTCACGTTCGGGCTCGGCATCACCCCGATGTTCCCGCTCCGCTTTGGCGCGGCGAGCGCGACGATTGAGCAGCCGAGCCCGCCGGCCCTGCTCGATGCGATCGTGAAGCACGGCGTCACCCACCTCGGCACAGCCCCGACGGCCTACAAGGCAATGCTATCGCAGCCGAACCTCGACGAGGCGCTGAAGGCTCTTCGCTATTGCATCTCCGCCGGCGAGCATCTTCCCGAGGCGACGTGGCGCGCATGGAAAGACCGCACCGGCGTCGCCATCACCGACGGTATCGGTTCGACAGAAATGATGCACATCTTCGTTTCCGCCGCGGGCGAGGAAATCCGCCCCGGCTCAACCGGCAAGGCGGTGCCCGGTTACACCGCGACCGTGCTCGACGCCGACGGCAACCCGCTGGACGACGGCATCGGCCGCCTCGCCATCAAAGGCCCGACCGGCTGCCGCTACCTCGATGACCCACGCCAGCGCGATTATGTCGTCAACGGCTGGAACGTCACCGGCGACACTTACCGCAAGGACGCCGACGGCTACTTCTGGTATCTCGCGCGAAGCGACGACATGATCGTCAGCTCGGGCTACAATATCGGCGCGCCGGAAGTCGAAAATGCGCTCCTTTCGCATCCCGCCGTCGCCGAATGCGCCGTGATCGGTGCGCCCTGCTCCGAGCGCGGCCAGAAAGTGAAAGCCTTCGTCGTCCTCTCCGATTTTGCGGAGCCCAGCGACGAGTTGACCGGCAAGCTCCAGGACTTCGTCAAGGAGCAGATTGCACCGTACAAATATCCGCGAGAGATCGAGTTCGTCGAAGCGCTCCCCAAGACCGCGACCGGCAAGCTGCGGCGCAGCGAGTTGAGGCAAAGATAGTCCCGCGCTAGTGACCCGTCGGTGACCGACAAGCCTTCGAAATCCGACTGGAAAACCCTCGCCGACAAGGAATCGAAGGGCCGCGACCTGTCGCGCGAGACGGTCGAAGGTATAAGGCTCGAGACGGTCTACGGGCCCGACGACGCAATCGACAGCGGCTATCCGGGCGTCGCGCCGTTCACTCGCGGTCCCTACGCAACCATGTACGCCGGCCGTCCCTGGACCATCCGGCAGTACGCCGGTTTCTCGACGGCCGAGGAATCCAACGCTTTCTATCGTCGCAACCTCGCCGCCGGTCAGAAGGGCCTCTCGGTTGCCTTCGACCTCGCCACCCACCGCGGCTACGACAGCGACAATCCGCGTGTCGCCGGCGACGTCGGCATGGCGGGCGTCGCGATCGACACCGTCGAGGACATGAAATTGCTGTTCGACGGCATCCCGCTTGGCGAGATGTCGGTCAGCATGACCATGAACGGCGCGGTGCTTCCCGTCATGGCCTTCTTCATTGTCGCGGGCGAGGAGCAGGGCGTCCCGCACGCCAAGCTCACCGGCACCATCCAGAACGACATCCTGAAAGAGTTCGCGGTCCGCAACACCTACATCTACCCGCCCGAGCCATCGATGCGGATCGTGTCCGACATCATCGGTTTCTGCGCGGCGGAGATGCCGAAGTTCAACTCGATCTCGATCAGCGGCTATCACATGCACGAGGCCGGGGCGACGGCGGTGCAGGAGCTTGCCTACACGCTCGCCGACGGCATGGAGTATGTCCGCGCCGCGCAGGCCGACGGGTTAGACATCGACGATTTCGCGGGCCGCCTGTCGTTCTTCTGGGGCATCGGCATGAACCTGTTCATGGAGGTCGCGAAGCTCCGAGCCGGGCGCACCTTGTGGCATCGGATCATGACTGACCTCGGCGCGAAGAAGGACGAGTCCAAGCGCCTCCGCACCCACTGCCAGACGTCGGGCGTGAGCCTTACCGAGCAGGATCCGTACAACAACATCATCCGCACCACGATCGAGGCGCTTGCGGCGGTGCTCGGCGGCACGCAGTCGCTGCACACCAACAGCTTCGATGAGGCGATCGCGCTGCCGACCGATTTCAGCGCGCGCATCGCCCGCAACACGCAGCTGATCCTGGCCGAGGAAAGTGGCGTGACCGCCGTCGCCGACCCGCTTGGCGGCAGCTTTTACGTCGAGGCTTTGACGCGTGAGCTCGAAGAGAAGGCCTGGGCCTTGATCGAGGAGGTCGAGGCGCATGGTGGGATGACCAAGGCGGTCGCCGAAGGGCTGCCCAAGCACCGCATCGAGGAAGCGGCGGCAGCGCGCGCGGCCAAGGTCGATACGGGCGAAACGACGATCGTCGGCGTCAACCGCTATCGGCTCGCCGAGGAGCCTCCGGTCGAGATCCTCGAGGTCGACAATGCCAAGGTGCGCGCGTCGCAGATCGGCAAAATCGAGAAGGTGCGCGCGTCGCGTGATGAGGCGAAGGTGCGGGCAGCGCTCGATGGGCTGGAAGCGGGTGCTCGTGACCACAAGCCGTTCGTCCCGAGCGAAGTCGAGGGGCGCCCCTCGACTACGCCCTTGCAGGGCTCCGCTCGGGAGGAACGGAATCTATTGGCCCTCTCCGTCGAATGCGCACGCGTTCGCTGCACGCTCGGCGAAATCTCGGATGCGCTCGAACGCGCCTTCGGACGCTACGGCACCAAGCCCGAACCGGTGCGCGGAATCTATGGCACCGCGCGCCAGGACGGCCGCTGGAAAGCCGCCGAGCAAGGCACTCAATCGGTCGCCGAGCGGCTCGGCCGAAAGCCGCGCATCATGGTGGCGAAGATGGGCCAGGACGGGCACGATCGCGGCGCCAACCTCGTATCGTCGGCCTTCACCGATTTGGGCTTCGAAGTCGTCCCCGGTCCCCTGTTCCAAACGCCGCGCGAGACCGCTCAAATGGCGATCGACAATGACGTCGATGTGGTCGGCGCCAGCTCGCTCGCCGCGGGCCACCGGACGCTCATTCCGGAGATGATCGAGGCGTTGAAGGACATGGGCCGCGCCGACATCAAGGTGGTCGCGGGCGGAGTCATTCCGCCGCAGGATTATGCGATGCTTCGCGCCGCGGGCGTGCAGGCCATCTTCGGCCCAGGCACCAACCTAGCCGACGCCGCCGACGAGGTGCTGCGGCTCCTGGGCCACAATCGCCCGCCGATGGATGAGGCAGCGGAGTGAAGCGAGCCTTCGGCTGCATTTTCTTCTTTTTGGCAGGGCTTGCTTGGACGGGTTACTTTGGATTGCTTCTACTCTTCTCGCACTTCGGCGACTGCGCAGACGATCAGGTTTGTTTGGACATGCAGAATGCACGCGCAATGCGTGACTTCTTGTTTGGCCTAGGTGGCGGCGTGCTGATCTGCGTCGCTTATGCTGCTTACAGGCGCTTCGTTGAGGACAAAGATGTTCAATAACTTGATCGCCAATCGCAAAGTCGCGCCATGAGCACCCAATCACTGGCCACTAGCTTCACCGCCATCGCGTTGCTGATGCTCGTCGCGGGAATGGGCATTCCGGTGATGGCGGCGCTGAACGCCAACCTTGGCCAGCACGTCCAGTCGCCGGTCGCCGCCAGCGCGATCCTGTTCGCGCTGGGGTTCGTCGTTAGTGCGCTGATCCTCATCTTCATCGGCGTGCCGAGCGTCAGTGCTTTTCGCGGCGTCTCGCCGTGGGTCTTCACCGCCGCATTGATGGTCGCCTTCTACCTGATCTCGATCACCTGGTCGGCGCCGCGCATCGGCATTGGCAACGCGGTGTTCTTCGTGCTGCTCGGCCAGCTCGTCGCGGCCGCGGCAATCGACCATTGGGGGCTATTCGGCGCGATCCAGGTCAGCATGACATGGAAGCGCGCGCTCGGCCTCGTCGTGATGGCTATCGGCGTCTACCTCGCCAAGAAGCCGCGATGAGTTTGATGCTTGCCGCTCTGGCGGCTGCGGCGACACCCGCATCACAACCGATCACGCTCGGCACGTCCTACCACTGGCGGTCGAAGACGATGGGCGAAGACCGCGTCGTCAATATCGTGCTGCCCGACGATTATGCGAAGAACCCGAAGGTCCGATATCCGGTGCTCTACCTCATCGACGGCGGCATCGATCAGGACCTGATCCACATTTCAGGAACCGAGAAACTGAACGCGGCGTGGGGCCGCTCGGCGGACGCGATCATCGTCGGAATTGCGACGAAGGACCGGCGTAGCGAGCTAGTCGGGCCGACGGCAGATGCCGACCTGCTCAAGCAATATCCGACCGCCGGGAATTCTGCGCGGTTTCGCGCCTTCATCCGCGACGAGGTGAAGCCGTTCGTTGCCAGCCACTACCGCACCAACGGCGCAAGCGCGGTGATCGGGGAGTCGCTCGCTGGCCTGTTTATCGTCGAGACTTTCCTGCGGGATCCGGACCTGTTCACCGCTTACGGCGCGGTGAGCCCGAGCACGTGGTGGGACAAGGAAGCGCTGTCGCTAACCGCGCAGGCGAGCGTCGGCGCTGCCCAGTCAAAGCATCCGCTGTACCTCGCCGTCGGCAATGAGGGCCCGGAGGTCGCGCGCGCCGACGGGCGTATCGTTTCCGCGATGCAGGGCCGCGTTCAGCGCTGGTGCTATGCCGAGCACCCCGACCTGGTGCACTCGACAATCTATCATTCGGTCAGCCCGGAACTGTTGCAATTCGTGCTGCCCCCGGCGCAAGCACCGTCGCCGGAGTTTGGGTTCGAGGTTCGATGTTCAAAAAAATCCTGATCGCCAATCGCGGCGAGATTGCGTGCCGGGTAATCCGCACCGCGCGGCGCATGGGCATCAAGACCGTCGCGGTTTATTCCGACGCCGACGCGCGCGCGCCGCATGTGAAGATGGCAGACGAAGCGGTGCGGCTCGGGCCGCCGCCGGCGAACGAATCCTACCTCAAGGCCGAACTGATCATCGATGCCTGCAAGGCGACCGGCGCCGAGGCCGTGCACCCCGGATACGGTTTCCTTTCGGAACGCGAGAGCTTTGCCAAGGCGCTGGCGAAAGAGAAGATCGCCTTCATCGGCCCGCCGCCCAAGGCGATCGCGGCGATGGGCGACAAGATCGAATCCAAGAAGCTCGCGGCCAAGGCCGGCGTCAACGTCGTCCCCGGCTATCTCGGCGAGATCGCGAGCACCGACGAAGCGGTGAAGATCGCGGGCGACATCGGCTACCCGGTGATGATGAAGGCCTCGGCCGGCGGCGGCGGCAAGGGCATGCGCCTCGCCTGGTCCGAAAAGGACGTCCGCGAAGGCTTCGAGTCCGTGAAGCGCGAAGGCCTCAACAGCTTCGGCGACGACCGGGTGTTCATCGAGAAGTTCATCGAGGCGCCGCGCCACATCGAGATCCAGGTGCTCGGCGACCAGCACGGCAACGTTTTCTACCTGAACGAGCGCGAATGCTCGATCCAGCGCCGCAACCAGAAGGTGGTCGAGGAAGCGCCGTCGCCGTTCGTGTCGCCCGAGATGCGCAAAGCGATGGGCGAGCAGGCCGTCGCGCTGGCCAAAGCCGTTGGATATTACAGTGCGGGCACGGTCGAGCTGATCGTCAACGGCGCGGACCCGACCGGCAACAGTTTCTACTTCCTCGAGATGAACACCCGGCTGCAGGTCGAGCATCCGGTGACCGAGGAGATCACCGGCCTCGACCTCGTCGAGCAGATGATCCGCGTCGCTTACGGCGAAAAGTTGAAGTTCACGCAGGCCGACATCGGCATCAACGGCTGGTCGGTCGAAACGCGCGTCTATGCCGAAGACCCGTACCGCAGCTTCCTGCCGTCAACCGGGCGCCTGATCCGCTATTGGCCGCCGATCGAGAAGCGCGAAGCGGACGTCGTCGTTCGCGTCGATGACGGCGTCGCCGATGGCGGCGAGGTCAGCATGTTCTACGACCCGATGATCGCCAAGCTGGTGACGTGGGCGCAGACCCGCGAGGGCGCGATCGATGCGCAGGTCGCCTCGCTCGACCAATTCGTGATCGACGGCATTTCGGACAATGTCGATTTCCTCTCTGCGCTGATGCAGCACCCGCGCTTCCGCTCGGGCGAGATCACCACAGGCTTCATCGCCGACGAATATCCAGAAGGGTTCGAGGGAGCGCCGGCCGACGACCAGCTGATTGAGGATTTGACCGCGATCGCCGGCATGGTCGCGGTGACGATGGACGAGCGCGCGTCGGAGATCAGCGACCAGCTCGGCGAGCGGCCGCGGTTCCCGGGTGAGCGCATCGTCAAGGTCGATGGCGGCCCGACTCACCGGGTCCGCATCAAGCCCTACCAGGGCGGCACGATCGCGGTGACGGATGACGGCGACCTGGTCGATATTGTCGGGCGCTGGACCCCGGGACAGCGGCTGCTGTCGGTGGTCGTCGATGGCCGCCACCGCATCGTCCAGGTCCGCCGCGTCGGCCGGAACTGGGAGCTTCAGACCCGCGGCGCCAGCCACAAGGTGCAGGTGCTCTCGCCCCACATCGCCGACCTGTCAAAGTATATGATCGAGAAGCCGGCGCCGGACCTGTCGCGCCTGCTGCTAGCGCCCATGCCGGGGCTCCTGACCAAGCTCGACGTCGCGGTCGGCGACAAGGTCGAGCCCGGCCAGCCGGTCGCGGTGATGGAAGCGATGAAGATGGAAAACATCCTCCGCGCGCCCAAAGCGGCGACGGTCAAGGCCACGCCCGCCAAGACCGGCGACAGCCTCGCGGTCGACCAAGTCATCGTCGAGTTCGAGTAGTCAGTCAGCCGCGACAGGGTAGGCCGTCGTACTCTTCACGCGCTCCATGGCGAAATGGGACGAGACGTTCTTGAGCGGAACGGCGGCGATTAGCTCGCGGTAGAAGGCATCGAATGCCGTCATGTCGGGTACCGCGACGCGCAGCAAATAATCGACGTCGCCGGCCATTCGATGGACGTCGAGCACTTCGGGCCGGTCAACGACTGCGGAGGTGAACCGCTCCAGCCATTCAGGCGAATGGTCCCACGCCTCGACCTCGATGAAGACTGTCAGCCCGCACCCGACCGCTTCGGGCTTCACCAACGCAACCGTAGCCTCGATCACGCCGTCGGCGCGGAGTCGCTGGATGCGCCGCCAGCACGGCGTCTGCGACAATCCGACGCGCGAGGCGACCTCGGCAACCGCAAGCGATGCATCCTGCTGGAGGATGGCGAGGATGCGACGGTCGACACGATCGAGCTGTTTCATGATGCTCGGTTAGAAGAAACTTGCTGATCCGCCAAGATCACGTGCAATAACCTCGCTTTCTCGGCTCCCCCTCTTGCCCCTTGCTGAAGAGCATGGACAATGGCTCGGGCTTGGTTGTGTCCAGCGGACGCGATTCTGGAAGAATATTCTAAGGCGCTCCGGCGACGGGATCGAGCACGTACACTCCCTAAGTACGTGGCCCCGGCAGCGATGCCGGGGCCTATCGTTCGAAGCGCCGAAAGAGCGTGCGGGGGCAGATTTGGGTTTCGGAGGAAAGGATTGAATATGAAGTCGATCAGGATTCTAGCCGTCGCGGCGTCGCTCGCGACCCTGGCTGCGTGCGGCAGCAACGCGGCGAACAACACCGACGCCAATGCGTCCGCCGAGAACGCGGACCTCAATGCCGACGTCAACGCCGTCGATCTCAACGCGCCGGCGACTGACGCCAATGCAGCCGACGCGAACGCCGCCAATGCAGCGGATACTAATGCTGCCAACGCGGCGGACGCCAACGCAGCGGGCAACAACGCTCAATAAAGGACAGTCTCTACCTGTCCCCGGAGCGGGCGCCTGAGCAATCGGGCGCCCGTTTTCGTTCCGGCATCTAGTGGGCGCCCTTGGGCGTCTCCATGATCTCGGTGAGAACCCCGCCCATGTCCTTGGGGTGGATGAAGAAGACGAGCGTACCGTGCGCGCCGATGCGCGGTTCGCCGAGGACTCGGGCGCCCTTCCCTTCGAACTCGGCCTTCGCGGCGTGGATGTCGGGCACCTCGAAACAGACGTGATGCTGCCCGCCGAGCGGGTTCTTCTCGAGGAACTTCACGATCGGTGACGCTTCGCCCAGCGGCTCGATCAGCTCGATCTGTGAATTGGGCGTGTCGACGAAGCAGACCCGGACGCCCTGCGCGGGGAGATCGAATGCGGGCCCATGTGGCTCGGCGCCGAACATCGCGCGGTAGGTTTCCAGGCTCCGCTCGATCGAAGGCGTCGCGACACCGACATGGTTGAGGCGGCCGAGTTTCATTGTTGCACCGTCACTTCCGTGTTGACCGAGTTGGCGATGAAGCAGGCTTCATGCGCGCGGTGATGCAGATCAGCAATCGCCGCTTCGCCCGGCGGATCGCCGGCCCACGTGACGTGAGGCCACAGCGTGACCTTCGTCATGGCCATCTTCCCGTCGGGGCGCTTGTCGAGCACGCCCTCGGCCTCGTCCACGTAATTCTCGATCACGAACCCGGCGCGGCGCGCGAAGTCGAGGAAGAACAGCATGTGGCACGAGGCGAGCGAGGCGATGAACGCCTCCTCCGGATCGACGCCCGCAGCGTCCGACCACGGCGCGGGAACGATGTGCGGGCTGGCGCTCGCGGGGACGACGGCGCCGCCGTCGAACGCCCATTCGTGCGCGCGGCTATACTGGCCCTTGGCAAAGCCCTCCCGGCTTTCCTTGCAATTCCAGCGAACGGTAGCGGTGTAGGTGCTCATGTTCCGGCCCCATACCAGCGGGCCCACAACAACAAAACGATGGTGCTGGCCCAGACAATGATCGTCGATATCAACCCCGTCGGGGTGCGGTCGGTCGTTGAACAACTGGGGTGCAAGACTTGCCACGCGGCGAGGCCGATCCTGCTCGCACCGACCACCAGGAGAGTCGGATAGAGTGCGTCGATCCGGCGGAAAATCTGAAGGCAGATGCTGACGGCAAGGGCGGCCGATCCGAGATGGTAGATCGTGGCGAACAGCCGCTGCTCGGGCGTCAGAGCGGGATGTTGTCGTGCTTCTTCCACGGATTCTCGAGCTGCTTGTTGCGTAGCTTCCTTAGCCCCATCGCCACTCGCCGCCGGGTCGAGTGCGGCATGATCACCTCGTCGATGAAGCCCTTGCTCGCCGCCACGAACGGGTTCGCGAAGCGCTCTTCATATTCGGCGGTGCGCTCAGCGATCTTGGCCGGGTCGCCCTTCTCGTCGCGGAAGATGATCTCGACCGCGCCCTTAGCGCCCATCACCGCAATCTCGGCGGTCGGCCACGCGTAGTTCAAGTCGCCGCGCAAATGCTTTGACGCCATAACGTCATAGGCGCCGCCATAGGCCTTGCGGGTGATGACGGTGATCTTCGGAACTGTCGCTTCTGCGTAAGCGAACAGCAATTTCGCGCCGTTCTTGATGATGCCGTGATGCTCCTGCCCGACGCCAGGGAGGAAGCCCGGCACGTCGACGAAGGTCAGGATCGGGATGTCGAACGCGTCGCAGAAGCGAACGAAGCGCGCCGCCTTCTTCGACGAGTTGATGTCGAGCACGCCGGCCAGAACCATGGGCTGGTTGGCGACGATGCCGACGGTGCGGCCTTCGATCCGGCAGAAGCCGACGATGATGTTCGCCGCATGTGCCGGCTGAAGCTCGAAGAAGTCGCCCTCGTCGGCGACCTTCCGGATCAGCTCGTGCATGTCGTAGGGCGTCGCCGCGCTCGGTGGGATCAACGTGTCGAGGCTGTCCTCCAGCCGGTCGATCGGGTCCTGACATGGCCGCTCCGGATCGTCGTGGCGGTTTGAGAGCGGCAGGAAATCGAAGAACTCGCGCGTCGCCAGCAGCGCGTCGATGTCATTCTCGAACGCGACGTCGGCCACGCCCGACTTGGTTGTGTGGGTGATCGCGCCGCCCAGCTCTTCCTGGGTCACGACCTCGTTGGTGACGGTCTTCACCACCTCGGGGCCGGTGACGAACATGTAGGAGCTGTCCTTCACCATGAAGATGAAGTCCGTCATAGCGGGCGAATATACCGCGCCGCCCGCGCACGGGCCCATGATCAGGCTGATCTGCGGGACGACGCCGGACGCGAGGACGTTACGCTGGAACACTTCGGCATAGCCTGCGAGAGACGCGACGCCTTCCTGGATGCGCGCGCCGCCGCTGTCGTTGAGGCCGATGACCGGCGCGCCGACCTTCATCGCCATGTCCATGATCTTGCAGATCTTCTGCGCGTGGCGTTCGGACAGCGACCCCCCGAACACCGTGAAATCCTGCGCAAAGACAAAGACGAGGCGGCCGTTGATCGTGCCGGAGCCGGTGACGACGCCGTCGCCCGGGACCTTCTGTGCCTCCATCCCGAAGTCGATCGCATTGTGCTCGACGAACATGTCATATTCTTCGAAGCTGCCGGGATCGAGCAGCACGGAAAGCCGTTCGCGGGCGGTCAGGCGACCCTTGGCATGCTGCGCCGCGATGCGCTTTTCGCCGCCGCCGCGTCGCGCGAGTTCCCGCCGCTTTTCCAGTTCCTCGATGGTGGTCGCCAACAGCCTTCTCCTCGGCCGGGCGTCCTTCCACGCGATGTTCGTCGGGTCAATCGGGCGGACTGGCGAATGTTGCAGTGCAGCAACGAGAGATTCGCATTAACACTCGTTAAGGCAACGGAACTGCCGTGCCACTCGGCCCGTTCATCCGTGCAAGTCCCACAACACGGAGGTTAAACGGAAAATGCTGACGAACGTCGGGGTGCCTGTTGAGTTTGGAGCCGAGCCCTCGGCGGCGGACCCGCGGTCCGCAACTCTCCTCTGCTTTTCGCACTTGCGGTGGGACTTTGTGTTCCAGCGCCCGCAGCATCTCATGAGCCGCTTCGCGCGCGATATGAAGGTCATCTTCTGGGAAGAACCGGTCGAGATCGCAGCGAACGAGACGGCTTATTTAAAGGTCCGCGACGCGGACGATTTCCCCAACGTGCGACTTGTCGTTCCACATCTCCCGCAGGGGATGCCTCATGACGCTCGCGAGGCCGCGCTTAGCCGCCTGCTCGACGCGCATCTGGCGTCCGTCCATGGCCCGATCATCGCCTGGTATTACACGCCGATGATGCTTCCCTTCTCGAAGCACGTCACGCCCGACCTCACGGTCTATGACGCGATGGACGAGCTTTCGAAGTTCAAGTTCGCGCCTGAGCATCTGCTCGACCTCGAGCAGGAGCTCATCGACCGGGCCGATATCGTCTTCACCGGTGGATCGAGCCTCTACGAAGCGAAGAAGGACCGGCACCCGAACGTCCATTGCTTCCCGTCGTCGGTCGACCGGGTCCACTTCCTGAAAGCCCGTTCGCGTCAATTCGAGCCGGCTGACCAGGAAGATTTGCCGCGCCCGCGCCTCGGTTTCTACGGCGTGCTCGACGAGCGCTTCGACATCGACCTGCTCGACAAGGTCGCCGAAATGCGGCCCGAATGGTCGTTCGTGATGGTCGGCCCGATCGTGAAGATCGCGCCGGAGGACCTGCCGCACCGGCCGAACATCCACTATCTCGGCGGCAAGACGTACGGCGAGCTGCCGGCGTACCTGTCGGGCTGGGACGTCGCCCTCATGCCGTTCGCGATGAACGAATCGACGCAGTTCATCTCGCCGACCAAGACGCCGGAATATCTCGCCGGCGGCAAGCCAGTGGTGTCGACCCCGATCCGGGACGTCGTGCGCCACTATGGCCATCTCGAAGGCGTGAAGATCGCCTCCACTCCGGAAGAGTTCGTGAAGGCGTGCGACGAGGCGCTCGAACTGTCGCGCGACCCAGAGGGCGGCTGGTTGGCCGAGGCCGACCTGATGCTGTCGGCGACTAGCTGGGATACGACCCAGGCGCGCATGGCGGGCCTGATCGCCGGGTTGCTTGGTGAAGATACGACGACCGACGCTTCGATCCTGGTTGCGGCGGAATGAGCGACAAGCCTGGAACGACGGCCGCCCATGGCGGCCGCTACGACTATTTGATCGTCGGGGCCGGCTTTGCCGGCTCCATTCTGGCTGAGCGGCTGGCGAGCCAGAATGGCGCTCGCGTCCTACTGATCGACCGCCGGCCGCACATCGGCGGCAATGCTTATGACGAGTTGAACTCGGACGGCATCCTCTATCACAAATACGGGCCGCACATTTTCCACACGAACAGCGACCAGGTCGTCGACTATCTGTCTCAGTTCACGGAATGGCGGCCGTACGAACACCGCGTGCTCGCGGTCGCCCGGGACAAACTGGTGCCCATCCCGATCAACCGGACGACACTGAACGAGTTGTTCGATCTCGACCTCAAGACCGACGAGGAAGCGGCCGACTACCTCGCGTCGCGCGCCGAGCCGGTCGAGGACATCCGGACGTCGGAGGATGTCGTTGTCAACGCCGTCGGACGCGAACTCTACGAGCTCTTCTTCCGCGGCTACACGCGCAAGCAGTGGGATCTCGATCCGAGCCAGCTCGACAAGTCGGTGACCTCGCGCATCCCGACGCGAACCAACACTGACGACCGCTATTTCACCGACACGTTCCAGGCGATGCCGAAGGACGGCTACACGAAGATGTTCGAGCGAATGCTCGACAATCCGCTGATCGAGATCCGCACCGGCGTGGATTTTCGCGATGTTCGCGATGAGGTCGATTTCAATCACCTCATCTTCACCGGCCCGATCGACGAATATTTCGACTTCCGCTTCGGCAAGTTGCCCTACCGCAGCCTGAAATTCGATCACCAGACTTTGCAGGAAGAGCAGCATCAGCCGGTCGGGACGGTCAATTATCCGTCACCCGACGTGCCCTACACCCGCATCAGCGAGTACAAGCATCTGACCGGGCAGCAAGCACCGGTGACGACCATCACCTACGAATATCCGTCGGCCGAGGGCGACCCTTATTATCCGATCCCGCGCGAGGAGAATCAGGCGCTCTTCAAGAAGTACGAAGCACTTGCGGACGAGACCGAAGGCGTGACCTTCGTTGGGCGGCTCGCGACCTACCGCTATTACAATATGGACCAGATCGTCGGCCAGGCGCTGGCGACGTTCCGGCGGATGCAGGAGCGCGCCAATGCCCCCCGCGAGGCCGCCCTCGCCGCTGAATAGTCGCATCGCAACAATCGTGAACCTCGTGCTTTAAACGGAGCAGGAGGTTTACGGCTGTGCGCCAGAATTGGCCCGAACGGATGTGGCTCGTGCGGCACGGGCAAAGCCAGGGAAACATCGCCCGCGACGCGGCCGATGAATCCGGCGCGCATGAAATCGACATCGACGTGCGCGATGTCGACGTACCGCTCTCGGCCCTTGGCGAGCAGCAGGCGGAGGCAGCGGGCCGCTGGTTCGCCGCGCTGCCCGTCGAACAGCGGCCCGAGATTATCCTGTCATCACCCTATGTCCGCGCGAAGCAGACGTCCGAGATTATTTGCAAGTCAGGTGCGCTGGCTGGCGGGCCGGCGCGCGCCATCGTCGACGAGCGGCTGCGCGAACGCGAGTTCGGGATCTTCGACCGGCTGACGACGCTCGGCATCAGCGAGAAATTCCCCGAGGAAGCCGCGCACCGCAAGCGGCTGGGCAAATTCTATCACCGGCCGCCCGGCGGGGAGAGCTGGGCCGACGTGATCCTGCGCCTCCGGTCGATGATGAACACCATCAACCTCCATTATTGCGACCGCCGGGTGGTGGTGGTTTGCCATCAGGTCGTTGTCCTCTGCTTCCGCTACATTCTCGAGGAGCTCGACGAGGCGGCGATCCTGAAGATCGACAAGCAGGCCGAGGTGCTGAATTGCGGCATTTGCCAGTACGAGTTCGACGCCGACGAGTCCGGCCTGTGCGTGCCTGCGCTGAGCCTGTGGAATTACGGCACGCCGCTGGAGAATGAGGGCGCACCCAAGACATCGGCGCCGGACGCCGTTTCGGGATCACGGTGACCGACGGCAAGCCGCTCAACAAGACCAGCCTTCGAGGCTTTCCGCTGCCGCCGATGGCGGATGGCGACAAGGACAGCAAAGGTCGGCTGCTGGTTCTCGCCGGCAGCCGCGACGTACCCGGCGCGGCGCTCCTCGCTGCCACCGCTGGAATGCGCTCGGGTGCGGGCAAGCTGCAGATCGCGACCGGTGAGACCGTCGCCACGCAGCTGGGCGTCGCTATGCCCGAAGCCAAAGTCGTCGGCTTGCCCGAGGGTGCTGATGGAAGCCTGGCGGACGCGGCGCTTCCCCGGATCATCGACCTTGCCAGGGACGCCGACGCAATCGTTGCCGGGCCTGGCATGGAGGCGAACGGCCTCTGCGCAAAGATCGCCAGCGTCCTCCTCGCCACCGACGCGAAGCTCGCGATAGACGCGGCGCTGCTCCACGAACTTGAGCCGGTCGACGATGTGCCGGATCCGGTCGCGCTGCTTCTGCCCCATGCTGGCGAGCTCGCGTCGCTGCTCGATCGAGACGAAGAGGATGTCGAAAGCGATCCGATCGGCAACGGATTGCGGGCAGCCGACCGCTACAAGTCGATCGTCCTCGTCAAAGGCGTGACGAGCCACGTCGTGACGCCGGACGGAGACGTCTGGACCTACAGGGGTGGCGCCTCCGGCCTCGGCGTTTCGGGAAGCGGCGACGTTCTCGCCGGCATTGTCGGAGGCCTGCTTGCCCGCGGCGGCGAACCGCTCAACGCCCTGCTATGGGCCGTCTGGCTGCACGGCCAAGCGGGGTCGCGGCTGGCAAAGAAAATCGGGCCAATTGGCTTCCTCGCCCGCGAGCTTGCGGACGAAATTCCAGCACTCCTGTCCCGCTGATTACTTCGCCGGCTGATGCCGTTCGAGCTCGTCGCCGATGAGGCGCGCGACGTGGATCACGTTGGTCGAACCCGCCGTTCCGAACGGAATGCCGGCCATCAGCACGATGCGGTCGCCGCCCGTCGCGATCTGATGGCGCAGCGCCATGCGCTTGCCCTTCTCGACCATCTCTTCAAAGCTTGAAACGTCGCGAGTGTGGACGGCGTGCACGCCCCAGATGAGGCCCATCCGGCGAGCGGTAATCATCGAGGCGCTCATCGCCAGCGTCGGCACCGGCGGGCGCTCGCGCGCGATGCGGCGCGCGGTCGAGCCGGAGCTCGTGAAGCAGACCATTGCCGCAGCCGACACGGTACTGGCAATCTGGCGCGCCGAACCGGCCAAGGCGTCCGCAGTCGTCGGCTCGAGCTTGGTCTGGGTAAAATGGACGCGAGCGGGGAACGAAGGGTCACGCTCCACGGTGTTGGCGATGCGGTCCATCATCTGGACGGCCTCGCACGGGTATTGGCCAGCCGCGCTTTCCGCCGACAGCATGACCGCATCGGCGCCGTCGTAGATCGCGGTCGCGACGTCGCTGACTTCGGCACGCGTCGGCGTCGGCGACGTTATCATCGACTCCAGCATCTGCGTCGCGACCACGACCGGCTTGCCGAACTGGCGCGCGGTGGCAACGATGCGGTTCTGGAGCGGCGGCACTTCCTCGGGAGGAAGCTCGACGCCAAGATCTCCGCGGGCGACCATTACCGCGTCGGACAAGGCGACGATGTCGGTCAGGCGATCGATCGCTGCAGGCTTCTCGATCTTCGCCAGCAGGGCTGCCTTCTCCCCGATCAGCGAGCGAGCCTCGGCAACATCCTCGGGACGCTGGACAAATGATAGCGCGACCCAGTCGGCTTTCTGCTCAAGGGCGAAAACGAGGTCGTCGCGGTCCTTCTCGGTCAGCGCCGGAATCGGAACGAGCACGTCGGGAACGTTGACGCCCTTGTTGTCGGACACGACGCCGCCGACCTTCACCTCGCAGGTGATCCGCTCTTCACTGACGTCGGTCACGGCGAGCCGGACCTTGCCATCGTCGATGAGGATGTTCGTCCCCTTCTTCACGGACTCGAACAGTTCGGGATGGGGAAGCAGGACGCGCTTCGAATCGCCCGGCGTTGAGTCGCGGTCGAAGAGGAACTTCTGGCCCTTGGCCAACGTAGCCTTGCCGCCTTCGAAATGCCCGACCCGAAGTTTGGGCCCTTGAAGGTCGAACAGGATCGTTGTCGGGCGGTGGAATTCCTTCTCAAGCGCGCGGATATGGTCGACCAGCTTCGCCTTCTGCTTCTGGTCGCCGTGGCTCATGTTGATGCGGAACGCGTCGGCGCCAGCCAGCATCAGCCTGCGGATCATCTTGGCGTCGCTTGAAGCGGGGCCGAGCGTGGCAAGGATTTTGACCTTGCGCGAGCGGGGAGCGAGGGTGTCGGTCACCGACTAGCCCTTAGCCGCTTGATAAGACGGTTCAACCCGCTAGAGCCGCGCTTCACACATTGAAATCGGAGTCTTGAAGCATGGCGGATGGCAACGTCGCGGCTGACCAGTTGCGGCTGTTTATCGAGCGGATCGAGCGCTTGGAGGAAGAGAAGAAGGGGATCGCGGACGATATTCGCGACGTCTACGCCGAGGCCAAGGCCAACGGCTACGACACCAAGACGATGCGCGCGATCGTCCGGCTGCGGAAGATGGAAACGCACGCCCGCCAGGAAGCCGATGCGCTGCTGGAGACCTATCGCCAAGCGCTGGGCATGGCGTAAGGAACAGCCATGGCAGGCCATTCCAAATTCAAGAACATCATGTACCGGAAGGGGGCGCAGGATAAGAAGCGCTCCGCCCTCTTCTCCAAGCTCAGCCGTGAGATCACCGTGGCGGCGAAGATGGGCCTGCCCGATCCGGACGCAAACGCGCGCCTGCGTGCCGCGGTTATCGCGGCCCGCGCACAGTCGATGCCCAAGGACAATATCCAGCGGTCGATCGACAAGGCATCCGCGGGCGATGCCGAGAACTACGAGGAGATTCGCTACGAGGGTTTCGGCCCCGGCGGCGTCGCGCTGATCGTCGAGGCATTGACCGACAACCGCAACCGCACCGCAACCAATGTCCGCACGGCCTTCTCGAAGAATGGCGGCAACCTCGGCGCTGGCGGGAGCGTCAGCCACGGTTTCTCACGCCTTGGCCTGATCGAATATCCGGCAAGCGCAGGCGACGACGAAAAGGTCCTCGAAGCCGCGATCGAAGCGGGCGCCGATGACGTCGAGTCCGATGAGGGAGGCCATCGCATCTGGACCAGCATCGACAATCTTCACGAGGTTGCGCGAGCGCTCGAACCTTTGCTCGGTGAGGGCGAAGGCGCGAAGCTGGCGTGGCGACCGTCAACCGAAGTCACCGTCACAGGCGACGACGCAGCGCTGCTGATGAAGCTGGTCGATGCGCTCGAAGAGGATGACGACGTCCAGACCGTCTGGGGCAATTACGACGTGCCCGAGGAAGAACTGGAGAAGCTCGCCTGAAGATCCTCGGTCTCGACCCAGGGCTCGGCACGACCGGCTGGGGCTTGATCGAAGCCGAAGGCAACCGCCTCAAGCATATCGCCAACGGTCAACTAAAGACCGACAGCGCGGAGCCGCTGCCAAAACGGCTGGCCCATCTCGCTAGTCAACTCGACGCGCTGATCGCCGACAACCGGCCCGACAGCAGCGCGGTCGAGGAAGTGTTCGTCAACAAGAACCCACAGTCGACGCTGAAGCTTGGGCAGGCTCGCGGCGTGGTGATCATGACTGCGGCTCGGGCTGGCCTGGATGTCGGCGAATATGCCGCGCGGCTCGTCAAGAAAGCCGTGGTCGGAAACGGCAACGCCGAAAAGGCACAGGTTCATGCGATGGTGATGCGCCTGCTCCCAGGGGTGAAGATCGCGGGACCCGATGCAGCGGACGCGCTGGCCGTCGCAATTACCCACGCGCATCATTTGGCGACCCAACGAAGCGGGTTGCGTTAACGCCCCGCTTTCAACATCGTCCGTCCCGAGCGAAGTCGAGGGGCGGCTGTCACGGATGATCGAATTCTGGGTCTATATCCTGCGCTGTGCGGACGGCTCCTATTACACGGGCCACACCGACAACCTTGAATATCGTTTGGCTCAACATCGGGCCGGATTGGGAAGCGACTGGACAAAGCGCCGGCTACCGGTCGAGCTAGTCTGGCAGCAATCATTCCCATCGCGCGATGAAGCGAAGGCTGCGGAATTTCAGATCAAACCATGGTCGCGCGCCAAGAAGCAGGCGCTGATCGCTTCTGATTGGGGTTCGCTTTCTTATTTCGCTCGACCGCCTGGCGAACGCCCCTCGACTTCGCTCGGGACGAGCGAATAGGTTCCCGGGGATGATTGCCAGACTCTCCGGAACGCTCGTTGAAATCAGCGCCGAGGGCGTCGTCCTCGATGTCGGGGGCGTGGGCTATCTCGTTCAATGTAGCGGCAAGACTTTGGACGTGATCGGGCCTGTCGGCGGCGACGTCCTGCTCCTGACCGAATTGCAGGTGCGTGAGGACGCCTGGACCCTGTTCGGGTTCGGATCGACCGTGGAGCGGGATGCTTTTCGCGCGTTGACCTCGGTCCAGGGCGTTGGCGGCCGGCTGGCGCTGGCGATCCTGACCGTACTTTCCCCAGACGACCTCTCGCGGGCCATCAGCCAGGGCGACAAGGCGATGATCGGCCGCGCCAATGGCGTCGGGCCAAAGCTCGCCATGCGCATCGCCAATGAACTGCAGGGCAAGCTCGGCATCGCCGGACTTGCTGGGGCAGCTCCAACACCCCGCGCCGGAGCAGCTGCTGATGCGCTATCGGCGCTTGCCAATCTCGGATTCAAGCCGGCCGACGCGAGCGCTGCTGTCAACGCCGCGCAGGACGAGCTTGGCTCCGATGCGGGGTTAGACGCGCTGGTGCGCCTCGCGCTGAGGAAAGCAGCAAAGTGACCACTCGAACCGCCTCCTGCCGCTGCGGACAACTCAATGCGACCGTGACCGGCGAGCCGGTGCGCCTTTCGGTCTGCCACTGCCTCAACTGCAAGAAGCGCTCGGGCAGCGCCTTCGCGGTGCAGGCGCGCTGGCCGGCCGAGCAAGTGACCGTCGAGGGGCAATCAAAGGTCCATGTGATGCACGGCGACAGCGGCAATCCGGCGAGCTTTCACTTCTGCCCCGAATGCGGATCCGACGTTTTTTACGACATCAGCGGCAAGTTCGAAGGCCTGATCGCGATCCCGCTCGGTACTTTCGACGATCCCTATTTCGGCTCACCAGCGTACTCGGTTTACGAAGGACGCAAGCACGACTGGGTGACCGTTGCCGCGGACGGCATGGAACATTTCGACTGATCAGCCGCCCCAGGCCTCCTTGTAGACCCGAAGGAAATTTCCACCCATCAGCTTCTCGAGCCGCGCCTCGCTCCAGCCGCGCTTCTGGAGATCATTGGCAAAGCGCCGGTAGCGGTCAACGCTGTTGTAATCGTCCATGAAGGGATAGACTCCAACGGCTTCGCCGGGAGCTGCAATCCCCGTCGCAATCCGCATCCGCTGGTTTTCGTCGAGCTTCCGCTTCGTCTCCGCATCGAGGATCGTCGGAAGCACGCCATTATCGGTGCCGATGCCGACATGATCTTCGCCGGCGACATTGGCGATGTGCTCGACGTGGGCGATCAGCTCCGCACCCGTGGGATGCTGGTTCACGGCCAGATAGGGCATGAAATAGACGCCGACGACACCGCCCTTGTCGGCGACGGCCTTGATCGTGTCGTCGGCGGTGTTGCGTGGATGATCGATCAGCGCGCGCGATCCGGTATGGCTGATGACCAGCGGGCGTTTCGCGAACGCGGCGGCCTCCGCCATCGTCCGTGCGCCACCATGGCTGAGGTCGAGCAGCAACTTCTCTGCTTCAATTCGTTCGATCGTTGCCTTGCCGAGCTTGGTAAGACCGCTGTTGCGCGGCTCGAGCGAGCCGTCTCCGGCCAGGTTGCCATTGTTGTAAGTCAGCTGGACGGACATCACGCCGTCCTTCTTGGCCTCGGCGATTCGGTTGAGGTCGGGGCTGAACATCGCGCTGTCCTGGGTCCCCCAGATCCAGCCGAACTTTTTCTCCCGCTTGGCCTTGAGAATATCGGCGGCAGTGCGAGCCAGGATCAGGCGGTCGGGATTGGCGTTCAGGATGTCCTTCTTGACCTGCAGGTCCTTCTGGAAGTCGCCCCACGGGTCCGGCACGTTGCAACCGGCATGACGGTGTCGCGCAAGAGGGTCACTCCGGTCCCGACCATCTCGGTCCAGGCGCGATCGCTAAGGCGAAGCTGGTCGTCCGGAGCGTAAGGGTCGCCGATCCCCCCGAGCGCATCGATGACGATTGCGCGGTCGTACCATGACCCCGCCGCTGCCCTGCTCTTCGCCAGCGCCGGCGCGGCCATCGCCGCTGCAGTTCCGGCCAGCATCGTCCGACGATCCATGTGCATTTCCACCCCCAATCGCTTTTCGGCTGTCCTACGGCGCCGCGAATGTGCATCATCGGGCGGTGTTCATGGAAAGCAAGTTGCCCGGGACTGCGATCGCATGGGATAGGCTCCGGCCGCCCAAAATCGGTGATCGCTCCGGATTCGGCGTCGTCAGTGTGAACATTGGGAACATTCGTAGGTCCAATGGCTACTGATCCGGCACGAATCACGACGCCCGAGCGCACCGCCGAGGATGCCGACGCAGCGCTTCGCCCGAAGAGTCTCGACGAGTTCATCGGACAGCAGGCGGCACGCGAGAACCTGCGGGTGTTCGTCCATGCGGCGAAGAGCCGCGGCGAGGCACTGGACCATGTGCTGCTTCACGGGCCTCCGGGGCTGGGCAAGACCACGCTGGCGGGCATCCTGGCGCGCGAGATGGGCGTCGGTTTCCGGGCCACGTCGGGACCGGTGATTGCTAAATCGGGTGACTTGGCCGCCCTGCTGACCAACCTCGAGGATGGCGACGTCCTGTTCATCGACGAAATCCACCGTCTCAATCCGGCGGTCGAGGAAGTGCTCTATCCCGCGATGGAGGACCGCGCGCTCGACCTGATGATCGGCGAAGGCCCATCGGCGCGGTCGGTTAGGATCGACCTGCCCCGGTTCACCCTGATCGGCGCGACGACGCGACAGGGACTGCTCACGACTCCGCTGCGCGACCGTTTCGGGATTCCTGTGCGGCTCAACTTCTACACGGTGGAAGAACTGGAGCTGGTCATCCGCCGGGCCGGACGATTGCTCGGTGCAGACCTGACCGAAGACGGCGCGCGCGAGATCGCCCGCCGGTCGCGCGGGACGCCACGTATCGCTGGCCGGCTGCTGCGGCGAGTGCGCGATTTCGCCCATGCGGCCGGATCGGACACGATCGATGCACCGGTCGCGGACCGCGCTTTGTCGCGGCTGGAAATCGACAGCCTCGGCCTCGACGCGATGGACCGGCGTTACCTCACCATGATCGCCGATCTCTATGGCGGCGGCCCGGTCGGTGTCGAAACGCTCGCGGCCGGTCTTAGCGAGCCGCGCGACACCATTGAGGACGTGATCGAGCCCTATCTCATTCAGCTGGGCCTCATCGCTCGGACGGCACGAGGACGGTGCCTCAACGGCCGCGGTTACGCCCATCTCGGGTTGCCGATGCCGCAGGGGAGCCAAAGCGGCCTGTTCGACCAGGGAGCGTCATCGAAGTGATTTTCGCGTCATTGTTGCTCGCTGCCGCTGCCGTGCAGGGTGGCAATTCGGCTACCGACTACAGCAAGGATGCGAACTGGCTTTGCTTGCCAGGACGGAGCGACACCTGCTCGACGCCTCTGGCGACGACGGCGCTCAATCCGAACGGATATGGCTCAACCGGACGGAATTCGGTCGCGAGCGATGCGAAGGTCGACTGCTTTTACGTCTATCCGACGGTTTCCACCGATCGCGGTTTGAATAGCGACCTCATTGTCGACGACGCGGAAAAGCTGGCGACCCAGACGCAGTTCACCAGGTTCGCTTCGGTGTGCCGGACCTTCGCGCCGATCTATCGGCAGATGACGCTAGGCGCGGTCGCGGCTTATGCGGCAGGGGCGAATATCGATGGCGCGGCGGCGCTGGCCTACAGCGACGTCCTCGCCGCGTGGCGGAACTACATTGCGACCCGCAACCAAGGTCGCCCATTCGTTCTGATCGGGCACAGCCAAGGCAGCCTGATGCTGCAGATGCTGATCGCGCGCGAGATCGAGACCAATCCAGCCATCGCGTCGCGGATGAAGCTTGCGATCCTGCCCGGCTTCAACGTGCTGGTGCCGACAGGGAAGCTGGTCGGCGGTACTTTCAAGAAGACACCCCTCTGCAGCCGCGAGGGTCAAAGCGGCTGCGTCATCAGCTGGACCAGCTTCCGCGAGAAGAATGCGCCACCCAAGGGTGCGATCTTCGGTTACTCGGACAGGCCGGGCTTCACCGTCGGTTGCGTCAATCCGGCGAAGCCCGGATCGAGCGACTGGGTGCCGCTCGACTCTTACTGGTTCACGCGCTCGGGCCTGCCGGTGCCGGGCGGACCGATCAAATGGTCGAGCGAGGGCGACCCGCCATCGCCCTACCTCCGGACCGAAGGCCTGGTGTCCGCACGTTGCGTCAGCAATGGCCCGCAAGGCTACCTATCGATCCGCACCAACCACGCGCCCAACCAGAAATGGACCGACCATATCGGCGGCGAAGTCGCGGTGTTCGGCATGTTCCTGCCCGGCTGGGGAATGCATTTGGCGGATGTCGCCGAGGCGCAGGGCGACCTACTGCGTCAGGTCGATGAAATCAGCTCTCAATTACGCTGAAGAGCTCTTCAACCGACCGGCCCAGAGCTTCGGCGATCTTCAACGCGGTCAGCGTCGACGGCACGAAAATTCCGTTTTCGATCGTATTGATGGTTTTCCGGCTGACTCCCACGCGCGCTGCAAGCTCGGCCTGTGTCCAGCCGTAGACCTCGCGCGCATTCCGGATCGAGTTGGCGAGCCGCTCGGTCAAGCCGAGTGCGCCCGCCGTTCGCGCACGGCAAAGCTGATCAAGGCGCTGCCAACACCCAGCGTCACCAGGATGTGCACGCCCTCGTTGAACGTCAGCGAATCGAACATCGATTCCACGTACAGCGCCAGCGCCGTGATGATGGTTACCCAGAAGCCGAGCGCCTGCGATGCGAGCCGGTTCATTCGCGAGGTCTCGTCATTGAGCAGGTCGCGCACCTTCCGGCCTCGAAGAAGAAAGCCACCGGTCGCGAGCAGCATCAGGATAAGGCACACCAAAATGAGCCACGCGCCTATCCGCGGCGTCGAATCCCGGGTCAGCGGCGAGCTTCCGAAATATGCCGCCTGCCCTGAGAAAAAGACGATCGCGAGGACGAAGAAGATCCGCGACCGAGCACGCCCCATCCGCTCGGCTTCCTCCACACCATGGACGTCATGCATACCGCTCGCTCCTATGTAACTCATGGGTTACATGTAACCTTCACGTTACATGCAAGTCAAGCGGGGTTACGCCGTGAGTCTGCGGCCGCTACACCGACCAGGATGGCGGGCGATCTCGACACACCTTATCGCGGCGGCTTCGTCGGAACCGAGCACCGCTTCGCGCTCACGATCTATTTCGAGGACACCGACACCGCCGGCGTCGTCTATTACGCCAACTATCTGAAGTTCATGGAGCGTGCCCGATCCGACATGCTTCGGGCGGTCGGGGTCAACCAGCAAGAGGTCCTGCATTCGGGCGGCGGCGCTTATTATGTCGCGCACGTCGATATCCGATACGCAAAGCCCGCACGGCTCAGCGACGATCTTGTCGTTGTGAGCGAAGTCGAGACCGTCCGCGCCGTCTCCGTCCAGATTCATCAACGAGTCATGCGAAATGGGGAACTGTTGGCCGACGCGCGGGTGACGGCGGCCTTCCTCGATGCGAATGGTAAGCCGCAGCGGCAACCGAAAGAATGGGTCGACAGGTTCAGGAGCATTACGAAATCCGAATGATTGCCCGTCTCGCGTCGTTTTTCCCGATCAGTCTTGCCCTGCTCGCCGCCAGCCCGGCCGCGGCGCAGGAGCCTGCCGCCGTGGTCATCGCCGTCCCTCCGCTTACCACGCCCGATGGTAGCGATCGTGGTGCCGGCGGGCCTGCGGCAATCGCCTGGCAGGCGTCCCAGCTGATCGCTTCGGACCTCCGCTCGACCGCCGAACTGGTGCCGTTGGGTCCGAACCAGAAGGACTTCTATTCCTATCCTGAGGTGACCGCCCCGACCTTTTCCAAGTGGCGGAACCAGGGCGCAAAATACGTGCTCACGGGCTTTGTCCGAGCGACCAACGACGGCCGCTTTGCCGTCGGCTGCTACGTCTATGACGTGAACCGCGGCCGGGAGTTGGGGCGCATCGGATTTGCCGTGAATTCCGATGACTGGCGGCGGGCCGCGCACAAATGTTCGGGCCTCGCCTATACGGCTGCGACCGGCGCGCCGGCTGGCATCTTCGATACCCAGATCGCCTATGTGGCCGAGAGTGGCATGGGTCTCGACAAGACCAAGCGCATCGCCGTGATGGATGCAGACGGCACCAATCAGCATTTCATCACCGTGGGCGACAGCCTGGTGCTGACCCCCCGACTGTCGCCCAAAGCGGGACACCTCGCGTACGTCAGCTTCGTGGGGGGCCAGCCGCACATTCGCGTGGTCGACTTCGACACTAACCAGCAGCGCCCGCTTGTTCCGACCGGCGGCATGACCTTCGCTCCACGCTATTCGGCTGACGGAACCCGGATTGTCTTTTCGATGCAGCAAGGGCCGAACACCGACATATTCGTTGTCCCGGCACAAGGCGGCCAGCCGACGCGGCTTACCGCATCGCCCGGTATCGATACCGGCGGTAGCTTCTCGCCCGACGGCAACCAGATCGTGTTCGAGAGCGACCGGTCGGGTTCTCAGCAGCTCTATGTGATGAATGCCGACGGTACCGGCCAGCGCCGGGTCAGCTTCGGCGGCGGCTGGTATGCCGACCCAGTCTGGAGTCCGGACGGTCAGTGGATCGCCTTCACCCGGCGAATCCCCGGCGTCGGCACGCGCGTCGGGATCATCAAGCCCGACGGGACTGGCGAGCAGCTGCTCAGCACTGGTCCCGGCGATGAATCGGTCGACTGGGCGCCGAGCAGCCGTGAGCTGATCTTCGAGCGCGCCGGACTCGACGGGCGGCCGTCTCTGTACCGGGTTGCGATCACCGGCGGCGACGCACGGCGGGTAGCCACGCCGCAAGCCGGATCGGACCCTGACTGGTCGGGAGTGATCGACTGATGCGCCGAACTATGTTCTTCACCGCGCTGTTCCTGATCGCCGAGGCTGCATCGGCGCAGCTTCCAGGACTTCGCCGGCGCGACCCGGTCCCTGCCGTGCCTCTCTTGGTTGGGATCGACGCACTTCGCGCTGATTTCCTTGCGCGAGCAGGTGCCGATAAAGTGTATTTTGGAGGCGATTCTTCGGTGCTCACACCACCGGCGCAAGCGACGATTCAAGCTCAGGCGGCCTGGCTCCGCCAGCATCCCGAAGTGGTCGTCCGGATCGAAGGCTATGCCGACCCAAGCGACACGCGCGATCACGCGCTGGCGGTCGGGGCGCGGCGAGCGGAGGAAGTCCGATCATATCTGGTGCTGTTGGGAGTTCCCGCAGCCCAGCTGACGACGCTCAGCTGGGGCAAGGAAAAGGTCGCGGTGCTCGGCACTGCCCCGGCGGCACTGGCCCTCAATCGCCGCGCCGTAACGGTACTCGTCCGCTAGTTACGCAGCACGGCGCTGATAGCCGGTGGTCGCGAGCCAGGCGCGGGCCTGCCTTTGCGCTTCGGCGATTTCGCGAGCAGTCATCTCGACCGAGATCTCGGCCCGGCACTGCTGGCCGCGAGTGCTGCCATTGAGCGCTGCGAGGTTGAACCACTTGTGGGCTTCGATGAGGTCGACCTGCGTTCCGCCGCGACCGGTCGAATAAACGATTCCAAGTTCGAACAGCGCATCGACATCGCCGTTCTCCGCATCCGAGAGGCGGCTCTGGATCAGGAATTCCGCACCCTTCTGACTAATCGCACCCATGATTTCCCCCCACAAACTGTGTGTGAGGGACAATTGACCAGCGGATGGCAAACAAATGGTTAACGCGACTAACTACGTTGGACCGCGATATTGTCGATCAGGCGGACCTTGCCGAGGAAAGCGGCCGCGACGACGCGCCCCCCGCAATGATATTTGCTAATGGGTTCAAGCGTTTGGCCGTCGACGTAGGCGACATAATCGACCGGCCCAAAACCGCCTTGGATGAGATTGCCGACAGCATTTTTCGTCGCCGAATCGGGTGACGCTCCGCCGGCAATTGCCGCAGCGAGCGCGCTCAACGCCTGAAAGAGCGAAGGCGCTTTCGCACGTTCGTCGGCAGTGAGGAGCGCATTTCGTGAGGACATCGCCAGACCATCGCTTTCTCGCACGGTGGTCACGCCCACGATCTCCACGGGAATGTTCAGATCCGAAACCATGCGCCGGATCACCGCCAATTGCTGGAAGTCTTTTTCGCCGAATACCGCCACATCAGGCAGCACCGAAAGAAGCAATGTCGCCACAACCGTCGCGACGCCGTCGAAGTGGCCGGGCCGATGTTCACCTTCCCAACGCTCCGAAACACCCGCCACGCGGACAGTGGTCGCGAAATTCTGTGGATAAATGTCCTCGACCGACGGCGCCCAAAGCAGGTCGCAACCGGCTTCCCGGAGCTTCCGCGCGTCGTCCGTTTCATTGCGTGGATACCGCTCCAGATCGGCCTTGTCGTTGAACTGCGTCGGATTGACGAAAAGGCTCGCTACGACCTTGTCAGCGCGCCTCTTGGCCTCGGCGATGAGGGCCAGATGACCGGCATGAAGCGCGCCCATCGTCGGCACCAAAGCGACCGATTGCCCGAGCGTTTCCGCCAGCGCTTCAGTCAATTCTTCACTGGTTCGAACGGTTTGCACGGGTGGCGAGCCTAAAGTATCCTGTTAACGGGGCGGCGTTTCGGGGCCGTAGGGGAAAAGATCAAGCATGGCGCAACCGCATTTCATCGTCTTTGCCAACGAAAAGGGCGGCACCGGCAAGTCGACGACCGCGGTCCACACCGCGATCGCGCTATCCGCGTCCGGGCACCGCGTCGGCGCGCTCGACCTCGACAGCAGGCAACGCACGATGACCCGCTATCTCGAGAACCGCGACGCAACGATGCGTCGGCTCGAGATGCAATTGCCGCAGGCCGCCTACGAAGTGCTCGAAGACCACAGCGATGCCGGCTTTACGGCAGCCGTCGATCGCCTGTCCGCCAATGCGGACGTGATTGTGGTCGATACGCCCGGCCGTGACGACGAAATCGCCAAGGCGGCAATCCTTCGCGCCGACACGCTCGTAACGCCGATGAACGATAGCTTCGTTGACCTCGACCTGATCGGCCAGGTCCACCCCGAGAATTACAAGATCACCCGGCCGAGCTTTTACGCCGAGCTGATCTGGAACAGCCGCACCCACCGCGCGAAGGTCACCGGGAAGAGCGTCGATTGGGTCGTGCTTCGGAACCGCCTCCAGCACGTCGAATCGCATAACCTCAAGCGTGTGGGGGCCGCGCTAGACGAACTCGCGCGCCGCGTCGGCTTCCGTGTCATTCCCGGCCTCGGCGAGCGCGTCATCTATCGCGAGCTATTTCCGAAGGGCCTGACATTGCTTGACCTGCATCAGCTCGGCGACGTCGGGATCGCCCATATCGCCGCGCGGCAGGAGCTGCGCGAGATGATTGCGGGCCTCGCGATCCCTTCCGCGGAGGACGAACAGGCCAAGGTTGCCTGATTTCGCTTGAACTTAGCGCGCCTTTGGGGTGTTCGACCCGGCAATGGCACATACCTTCAATCGCACCATCCTCCGCGAATATGACATTCGCGGAATCGTCGGCGACACGCTCACCGAAGTGGACGCTTATGCGCTCGGTCGCAGTTATGGCTCCAAAGCCCATGGCGAAGGAGCGCGCACCATCGCGGTCGGCCGCGACGGGCGTACTCATTCGGGAATGCTCGAGGCCGAGCTGATCCGTGGCCTCACCGAAAGCGGCCTCAATGTGATCGGCGTCGGCATGGGACCCTCGCCGATGCTATATTTCGCGACCCACTATCTCGACGTCGACGGCGGCATTCAGGTTACCGGAAGCCACAACCCGGCCGACTACAATGGCTTCAAGCTGCTGCTGAAGGGCCGCTCGGTCTTCGGTGACGAAATCCAGGAGATTGGCCAGCGCTCCGCGTCAGGTCACTGGACCTCGGGCAGCGGTACGATCGAAGAAGTCGACATCCGCGAGGCTTATGTCGAGCGGCTGCTGAAGGACTATTCAGCCAAGCCGTTCCGCATCGGCTGGGACGCCGGCAATGGCGCCGCGGGGCCGGTTCTCGATATGCTGGTAGACCGTCTGCCCGGCCACAACCATGTGATCTTCAGCCAGGTCGACGGGCGCTTCCCGAACCATCACCCGGACCCGACAGTCGAAGCGAACCTCGCCGATCTAAAGGCGCTGGTTGAGCGCGAACAGCTTGATTTCGGGATCGCGTTCGACGGCGATGGCGACCGCATCGGAGCCGTCGACGGCCAAGGCCGGGTAATCTGGGGCGATCAGTTGCTCGCGATCCTGGCCGAGGCGGTGCTTCGCGACGAGCCAGGCAGCACGATCATCGCCGATGTGAAAGCGAGCCAAACCTTGTTTGACCGCGTCGCCGAACTCGGTGGCCAGCCATTAATGTGGAAGACCGGGCACAGCCTCATCAAGTCGAAGATGAAGGAGACCGGTGCGCCGCTGGCGGGTGAGATGAGCGGGCACATCTTTTTCAAGCACCGTTGGTACGGCTTCGACGACGCGCTCTACGCGGCGGTCCGGTTGATTGAGGCGGTGAGCGCTAGCGGCAAGAGCCTGACCGAGATCATGGACGAGATGCCCAAGACGTCAGCAACTCCCGAGATGCGATTCCAGGTCGACGAAAGCCGCAAGTTCGCGGTTGTGGACGAGGTTCGCGACCGGCTCGCGGCCGACGGCGCCGAGGTCGATGCGACCGACGGCGTCCGCGTGAACACGCCCGATGGCTGGTGGCTGCTGCGCGCGTCGAACACCCAGGACGTGCTCGTCGGCCGTGCCGAAGCGAAGGACGACGCGGGACTCCAGCGTCTCGTGGCGCAGATCGACGACCAGCTCGCGAAGTCCGGCCTCACGCGGACAGAAGCCGCACATTAGCCAAGGATTCGCACGCCACTCGCGCTTGTTGTATTGCGACTCACATGCTGGACCAGCTGTCAGGGCAGCAAGCTGAGCACGAGCACGAACGGCTCCAACTCATGTTCGAGGAGGCGCCGGGCTTCGTCGCCCTGCTCGAAGGCGCGGATCACAAGATCGTCGTCGCCAACGCCGCGTTCCGCGATCTGGTCGGAGAGCAGGATCTCGTCGGGCGGACGATATCCGAAGCGCTCCCCGAATTCGTCATCCAGGGTATCGTCGGTATCCTCAACGGCGTCGACCGGTCTGGGCAAGCGTTCGTCGGACGGGCCATGCCGCTGTGCATCGCGCGGTCGGACGGATCGACCGAGGAAGTGCTGGTCGACCTTGTGTTCCAGCCGATGCACGAAGGCCACGGCATCTTCATCCAGGGCCAGAACGTCACAGAAGACAAGCGCAGCGAAGCGGTCCGCAATGCACATAACAAGGTGCTCGAGCTGGCGATCGGCGACAGCCCGCTCGAAAAGACGCTGAGCGAGCTCATCAGCATCGTCGAGGATTCATCGCGCACCGGCGTGCTCGGCTCGATCCTGCTACTCGACGGCAATCACCTGCATCACGGCGCGGCACCGAGCCTGCCCAAGGCTTATTCGGATGCTCTGGACGGAACCGAGATCGGCCCATGTGTCGGCTCGTGCGGAACTGCGGCCTATCTCGGCGCGGCCGTCTTCGTCACTGATATCGCCGAGGATCCGCTTTGGGCCGACTTTCGCGAGCTCGCGATGTCGCACGGACTTCGCGCCTGCTGGTCGACGCCGATCTTCACGCGCGGCCGCAAGGTGCTGGGCACGTTCGCCATGTACCACCGCGAACCGCGCGAAGCGACGATGCGCGACCTGATGCTGGTCGACCTCGTCACCCAGACCGCGGCGCTCGTCATCGATCGCGAGCAGGCGCAAAAGGCGCTGAAGAATATCGCCGGCATGATCGGGCAGTCGCCCGTCGCTCAGTCGTCCTCGTCTTCGTAACCGACCAGGTTTAGCTCACACGCCTTGATCTGATGCATCATGCACCAGTGTTTGAGTGCCTCCTCGCGCCCATGCGTGATCCACACCTCCGTCGGCTTGAGCTCACGAATAGTCGAGGTGAGTTCGTCCCAATCGGCATGGTCCGAAATGATTAGCGGGAGTTCGACATTGCGCTGGCGGGCGCGCTGGCGAATGCGCATCCACCCGGAGGCCATTGCCGTAACTGGGTCCGGCAGCCGCCGCGACCAGCGATCGTTGAGCGCTCCGGGCGGAGCGATGACGATCTTACCCTTAAGTTCCTCTTTCGGCGCGCCAGTAGCCTGGCGCAGGTCCCCAAGATCAACGCCCAGATCCTGATAGAGCTTGCACAGCCGCTCGAGCGCGCCGTGCATGTAGATCGGATCGTGATGACCGCGCTCGCGAAGCTCGGCGATGATCCGCTGCGCCTTCCCAAGCGCATAGGCCCCGACGAGCACGCAGCGGTTCGGATCTGCGTGCAGCCGATGAAGTAGGCGGTCGATTTCGCTTCCCGTATCTGGATGACGAAACACCGGTAGCCCAAAGGTCGCCTCGGTGATGAAGATGTCACACGGCACGGGGACGAAGCACGGACAGGTCGGATCGGACCGGCGTTTATAGTCGCCGGAAACGACTACCCGTTCTCCAGCATGTTCGAGGACGATCTGGGCCGAGCCGAGCACATGGCCTGCGGGGACGAAACGCACGTCGACTTCGCCAACACGGATCGTCTCGTCATAGCCGATGCTCTGCCCGCCCGGCTGCGGCCCGTAGCGCGTCTCCATGATCGCGAGCGTCTCCGGCGTCGCCAGGACCGCGCTATGTCCGCCGCGCGCGTGATCCGAATGGCCATGCGTCACGAACGCCCTCGCCTTGGGCTGCGACGGATCGATCCACGCATCCGCGGGGCGCACGTAGATCCCTTCCGGGTGGGACTCGATCCAGGAACCCAATCTCGCCATCGAGAGCTATATAGGCATAAAGGCCGCAAGTTCCCCGCGGAGGAAATATGGACGCAACCTGGATCATCGACCTCGTCGGACCAGCGATCCTGCTAATCGTCCTCCTGTGGCTTGTGATGAAACAGCGCACAAAGCGCGACGGGGCTGAAGAGCGCTGACCGACCTACCTGACGTTGTCCAAGGCTGGTTTGAAGCCAAGTGCTGGCAACCACGGCGGCACCAGCTGGAGATGCTCGACCTGGCGCGTGCCGGTCGGAGCGGGCTGCTAGTGGCCGCCACGGGCGCGGGCAAAACTCTCGCGGGTTTCCTGCCCACGATCTGCGAACTGGCTGAGGAACCGGTCGAGGGACTCCACACGCTCTACGTCTCGCCGCTGAAGGCACTGGCGGTCGACGTCCAGCGCAACCTGATCGGCCCGATCGAGGAAATGGGCCTGCCGATCCGGGTCGAGACCCGCACGGGGGACACCCCGTCGGACCGGCGCGCGCGGCAACGGGTGAAGCCGCCGCAAGTGCTGCTGACGACTCCGGAATCGCTGAGCCTACTGCTGAGCTATCCCGACGCGGCGACGATGTTCGAGAATTTGCGGACGATCATCGTCGACGAGCTTCACGCCTTCGCAAAGGAGAAGCGCGGCGACCTGCTGTCGCTGTCGATGTCGCGGCTGCAGAAGCTCGCTCCCGGGCTTCGCCGGGTCGGGCTGTCGGCGACGATCAGCGACCCCGATGCTTATCGGTCGTGGCTCGCGCCCGATGCGGACATGGACCTGGTCGACGTCGTCATCGGCGATCCCGGAGCGGAGCCGGACCTCACCATCCTGATCCCCGAGAACAAGATCCCGTGGGGCGGGCATTCGGGATATCACGCGATTGCCGACGTGATGCGGTTGATCGAGCAGCACAAGACGACTTTGGTCTTCTCGAACACACGCGGGCTCGCCGAGCTGATCTTCCAGAAATTGTGGGACGAGAACGAGCAGGCTCTCCCGATCGGGATCCACCATGGCAGCCTGTCGATCGAAGCGCGGCGCAAGGTCGAAGCCGCGATGGCCGCGGGGAAGCTGCGCGGGCTGGTGGCTACCGCCAGTCTCGATCTCGGCATCGACTGGGGCGACGTCGACCTCGTCATCCAGATGGGCGCGCCGAAAGGCAGCTCTCGCCTGCTGCAACGGATCGGACGCGCCAACCATCGGCTCGATGAGCCGAGCAAGGGCGTGCTCGTCCCCGGCAACCGGTTCGAATATCTCGAGGGAAGAGCGGCGCTCGACGCGATCGACGATGGCGAGCTCGACCCCGAGGTATTCCGGCCGGGCGCCCTCGACGTTCTCGCCCAGCATATCCTGGCGATGGCGGTCGCGGCGCCGTTCCAGCAGGACGAATTGCTTGCTGAAGTGAGGTCGGCGGCACCCTACGCCGGGCTGAAGCAGGAGACGTTCGAGGAGATCCTAAACTTCATCGCGACCGGGGGTTATGCGCTCAAGGCCTATGACCGGTTCAGGCGTTTAGTGCCGGAAGCCGGGGGCGTGTGGCGGATCACCAAGCCGCAGATCGCGCAGCAGCATCGGCTCAATGCCGGCGTCATCGTCGAGCAGCCGCTGCTCACCGTTCGGTTTCGCAACGGGCGCAGGCTCGGAACTGTCGAAGAGGGATTCGCGTCCGCCCTCGCACCGGGCGACCGCTTCTTCTTCGCTGGGCTGAGCCTCGAGGTCGAGCAGTTCAAGGACACCGACATCATCGTCCACGCCTCGGCCAAACGCGGGCAGGTCGTGACCTACGGCGGGCAGCGCATGTCGATGTCGACGCACCTCGCCAACCGCGTCCGGCACATGTTGTGCGACCGCAATGACTGGAGCCGCTTTCCCGACGACGTGCGCGAATGGCTGGAGGTGCAGTCCGAACGTTCGGTGCTGCCAGAACCGCACCAGCTTCTCGTCGAGACCTTCCCCCACGAAGGCCAGCATTTCATGGTCGCTTACAGCTTCGAGGGCTGGAACGCGCACCAGTCGCTCGGGATGTTGCTGACCAAGCGGATGGAGAAAGCGGGGCTAAAGCCCCTCGGCTTCGTCGCCAACGATTACGCCCTCGCCTGCTACGCGCTGGAACCCATCACCGATCCCAAGGCGCTCTTCTCGCCCGACATCCTGGAGCAGGAGTTCACGACCTGGGTCGAAAGCTCAATGCTGCTGAAGACCGCGTTCCGCGAGGTCGCGGTGATCGGCGGGCTGGTTGAACGCCAGCATCCCGGGAAGCGGAAGACGGGGAGGCAGGTCAGCTTCTCGACCGACCTCATCTACGACGTGCTGCGCCGCTACGAACCCGAGCATCTCTTGTTGCGCGCGGCGTGGGACGATGCTCGGCGCCGGATGACTGAGCTTGGGCGCCTCGTCCGCCTGGTCGATCGCGCGTCGGCGACCATGCTCCATGTCGAGACCGGCCGGATCACGCCGATGGCGGTGCCGCTGATGGTCATCGTCGGCCGCGAATCCCTGCCGCCGGGTGCCGAGGCCGACGAAGCGCTCCTGAGCCAAGCCGAAGCGCTTGCCGCCGAGGCCATGCAGCTCTGATTGTTCATTGCGGGTTCGTCCTGCCTCTGCGACTGTCGCGTCATGAAACGGGGAATTATTGTTTTGCTGCCGACACTTCTCGGCGGTTGCGTCGTGGGCACGGTCGCCAAGACCGCGGTCGATGTGGTTACCCTTCCGGTCAAGGTAGCCTCCGCCGGAGTCGATGCCGTGACGACCAGCCAGGCGGAGGCCGACCAGAAACGCGGCCGCGAGATCCGCAAGCAGGAAGAAGAGCGCGGACGACAGGCGCGCGCGATGCTGCAGCGATGCCAGTCCGGCCGCACCTTGCCGACAGACGTTTGCGGACCCGCCCAGCCGCGCTAACAGCGCGGACGTGCGCTACTTCCTCGACACCGAATATAATGGCTGGGGCGGCGCGCTCCTGAGTCTGGCTCTGGTGCCCGAGGATGGCGAGGAATTGTACCTGACGCTCGACTGGACCGGCGCGCTGGAGCCGTGGGTCGAGCGCCACGTCGTCCCCTATCTCGACATGGTTCCCGAAGCGCTGAAGTCGCCGCGCCTCAGCCGCGCCGACGCCGCGCGGGCGATCTCGCATTATCTCGCGGGCGATCCCGATCCGCTGATCGTCGCCGACTGGCCCGAGGACATCGCGCAGTTCAACATGCTGCTGCTGACCGGCCCTGGGGCGATGGTCGAAGTGCCGCCGCTCCGCTTCCAGTTCGTCGAGCTGTCAGGCTTCTCGACCGCGGCCAACAGCAAGGTGCCGCACAATGCGCTGCACGATGCGCGATCGCTGCGCGATCATGTGTTGACGCTGGAGCCCTGACCGCCGATTGGTCGGCAATGGTTCCCTTTTCGTTCGCAGGCGAAACATTCTCTGCAACCGCCGAAGGCGCGCTGTTCTGGCCCGCCCAGAATGCGCTGTTGGTTGCCGACCTGCACCTCGAAAAGGCGAGCTGGTTCGCGCGGCTCGGACAATTTCTTCCGCCTTATGATTCGCACGCGACGCTGACGGCGCTGGCCCGCGACGTCGAGCGGACGGGAGCGACACGGCTCTTCTGCCTCGGTGACAGCTTCCACGACCGGTTTGGCTGCGAGCGGCTTCCGGCTGATGCGCGCGCGCTGCTGACCGACCTCACCAGCCGACTCGACTGGACGTGGATCGTCGGCAACCACGACCCCGGCTTCGCCGACCATTGCGGAGGGAAGCTCGCCGATGAGGTAGATCTCCGCGGCATCATCCTCCGCCACGAAGCGGTTCGCCAAGAACCGCGGCCGGAAATGTCGGGACATTACCACCCCAAGCTTCGCGTGAGCCTCAGCGGTCGGCGAGTCTCGCGTCGCTGCTTCGTGGTGTCGGCGACGAAGATCATTTTCCCCGCGTTCGGGTCACTGACCGGCGGGCTCGACGCCCATCATCCAGAAATCATGGGCAGCGTCGGCCCGGGAGCGGCGGCTCTGGTGCCGGTGTCCGACCGCCTCCTCCGCTTCCCCCTCGCGGCTTAGTCTTCGCCCTTCACCTCGATCGCCATCGCGCCGGTCGGTGACAGCAGCAGCCGGGCGATCGCGGCGCGGCGCTTGCCGAAGGTCGCGGCCTGGAGCTCGTTGCGCGCCGCGTGCCGGTCGAACTTGAAGCCCTGCGCCTCCGCCGCCTGCTTCAGCCGGTCGAGATGTTCGTCGAGGTTTGCGATCCCCTCGTCGGGGTCGAAGCGCATCGTTTCTTCAAGATCGGCCATTGCCGCTTCATTGCCCGCCGGATTGCGCGGCTGCAATGCTGTTCCTACACCCGCAACATGAAGACTGGCATCCTCCTTGCGGCTACACTTGCGTTGATGGCCGTCCCCGCTTCCGCTCAATCCATCGACCCCAAGGTCAAGGCGCGGATCGACCGTATCCTGAAAGCGACGCCGCTGATCGACGGGCACAACGACATCGCCGAGCAGCTGGCGGGCAATTACAAGCGCGACATCTCTGGCCTGGCGTCGGGCACCAACCTGCGCCAGCCGAACCCGCTGATGACCGACATGGCGCGGCTTCACGCCGGGCGCGTCGGCGGCCAGTTCTGGTCGGTCTACATCAACGGCGCGATCACCGGCGACGCCGCCATCCGCGAGACGATCGAGCAAATCGACATCGTCCGCCGGATGATCGAGGCCAATCCCAACGACCTCGAGCTGGCGCGCACTGCCGACGACGTCGTGCGCATCCACAAGGCGGGCAAGGTCGCATCGATGATGGGGGTCGAGGGTGGACGGCAGATCGGCGGATCGCTCGCCGCGCTCCGCCAATATTACAATCTCGGCGCGCGCTACATGACGCTGACCCACAACCAGACGACCGAGTGGGCCGACAGCGCGACCGACGATCCGAAGTATGGCGGGCTGAGCCCGTTCGGCGTGACGGTGGTGCATGAGATGAACCGCATCGGCATGCTGGTCGACCTTAGCCACGTCTCGCCCGACACGATGAAGGACGCGATCGCCGCCAGCAAAGCGCCGGTCATTTTCTCCCACTCGTCCGCGCGAGCTTTGGTTGACCATCCACGCAACGTGCCCGACGATGTTCTTGCGCTGCTGCCGGCGAACGGTGGCGTGGTGATGGTCAATTTCGTGCCCGACTTCATCTCGGACGCGGTGTGGCACTGGGGCGCGGAGAAGAATGCCGAGGAAGCGCGGCTGAAGGCATTCCACCGTAACAGCAAGGCCGAAGTCGAAACGGGCGTGAAGGCATGGGTCGCGGCGCATCCGCGCCCGGCGGTGACCGTCACCGCTGTGGCGGACATGATCGACCATGTCGCAAAGGTTGCCGGCCACGACCATGTCGGGATCGGCGGCGACCTCGACGGGATCGACACCACGGTCGATGGCCTCAGCGGCGTCGAAGATTATCCGAACCTTTTTGCCGAGCTGATCCGGCGCGGCTGGTCCGACCAGGATCTGTCGAAGCTCGCGGGCGGCAACGTCCTTCGCGTCCTTCGCCAGGCTGAAAGCGTTTCCGCTTCGATGAAGAATGAGCCCGCTGCCCTGTCAGAGGTCGACCAGGCACCGTCCCAGTGAGCGCGGCAGAGCCGCCGCTCAGGGCGGCGATCATTCCGGTGACGCCGCTGCAGCAGAACTGCAGCCTGATCTGGTGCACCAAGACGATGCGCGGAGCATTCGTCGATCCCGGCGGCGACCTGCCGCGCCTCAAGGCCGCCGCGAGCCAAGTCGGCGTCACAATCGAGAAGATCCTGCTGACCCACGGCCATATCGACCATTGCGGCGGCGCCGGGATTTTCGCCGAAGAACTCGGCGTCCAGATCGAAGGCCCGCACGAGGACGACCTGTTCTGGATCGCCCGCCTCCACGAGGATGGCCGCAATTACGGCATCACCGGCCGCCCATTCACCCCGGCCCGCTGGCTGGTCGACGGCGACCAGGTGACCGTCGGTGAACTGACGCTCGACGTCCGCCATTGCCCGGGCCACACGCCGGGCCACGTCGTCTTCCACCACCCGGAATCGAACCTGGCCATCGTCGGTGACGTCCTGTTCCAGGGCGCGGTAGGGCGCTGGGACTTCCCGATGGGCAACCAGCAGCAGCTGATCCAGTCGATCACCGAGCGGCTATGGCCAATGGGCGACGAGACCGCCTTCGTCCCCGGGCATGGCCCAATGTCGACCTTCGGCCATGAGCGGAAGACTAACCCCTTCGTCAGTGACCGAGCGCTCGCAGCAGCCTGACTTGCAACCTCGCCGACAATCGCTATAGGAGCGGCGGTTCGCGACGATCCGGCCGCCGCCGCGGGTTTATCCCGCTGAGAAATGGCGCAGATCGTCGCAATTTTTATTGATGCTAAAGGTGCCGGAATGGCTGTCCCTAAGAGAAAAACCTCGCCGTCGAAGCGGAACATGCGTCGCAGCCATCATGCGCTGAAGGCCACCGCGTTCCAGGAATGTCCGAATTGCGGCGAGTTGAAGCTGCCCCACAACCTGTGCCAGGCGTGCGGCCACTATAACGGCCGCGAGATTAGCGCGCCCGAGGCTTAAGCGCTAACAGCCCCTCAGCATGACCGGGGGCCCTCGAATCGCGATTGACGCAATGGGCGGCGACAGCGGCCCATCGGCGATGATCGCGGGCGCAGCCAAGGCGCTGAAGCGCGACCGCTCACTCCAGTTCGCCTTTTACGGCGACGAGGCGTTGGTCGCGGCCGAGCTCAAGGACAACGACGGTCTCCGCTCCGCGGCGACGATCGTCCATTCGCCCGAGGCCATCGCTTCTTCCGAGAAACCGAGCCAGGCGATCCGCCGCGCGCGCACCACATCCATGGGCATGGCGATCAACGCGGTGAAGGAAGGCAAGGCCGACGCAGCTTTGTCCGCCGGCAATACCGGCGCGCTGATGGCGATGTCCAAGCTCGCGCTTCGCACCATGCCGGGGATCGACCGGCCGGCGCTCGCGGCGCTGCTGCCGACGCTCGGCGAGAACGACGTCATCATGCTCGACCTCGGCGCCAACACCGAATGCGACGCGCAGAACCTCGTGCAGTTCGCGGTGATGGGCGCCGCCTACGCTCGCTGCGTTCTCTCGATCTCGAGCCCGCGGGTGAAATTGCTCAACATCGGCACCGAGGAACTGAAGGGCACGGACGAGCTCAAGGAAGCGGCCGCGTTGCTCCGCGAGGCCGACTACCTACCCTTCACTTTCGACGGCTTCACCGAGGGCGACCAGCTGTCGCGCGGCGAGGTCGACGTCGTCGTCACCGACGGCTTCTCCGGCAACATCGCGCTGAAGACCGCCGAAGGGACTGCGCGGTTCGTGACCGACCTGTTGCGGCGGGCTTTCACCAGCTCGCTTCGCTCGAAGGCGGGGTTTGCCTTGTCCAAACCGGCGCTCAACCTGCTCAAGGTCCATCTCGACCCCAACAACCACAACGGCGCGGTCTTCCTCGGCCTCAACGGCCTTGTGGTGAAGAGCCACGGCAGCGCAAACCCGAAGGGCGTCGCCAACGCGATCCGCGTCGCGGCGAGCATGGTCCGCAACGACATCACCCGAAAGATCGGCGACGACCTCGACAATTTCCGCGCCCACGCCTTCGCTAACGAGGCCGCTCAGTGAGCCTTCGATCGGTCGTACTCGGTAGTGGTTCGGCGTTGCCCAAGCGCCAGGTATCGAACGATGAGCTGGCTGTACAAGTCGACACGTCCGACGCCTGGATCGTTGAGCGAACGGGTATCCGCAACCGCTACATAGCAGGCGATGGGGAAACGACGGCGACTCTGGCGACCGAGGCTGCGGGGCGGGCCCTGGAGCATGCGGGCGTCGAAGCATCCGAAATCGGCCTGATCGTCCTTGCGACGGCGACGCCGGACCAGACCTTCCCGTCATCCGCTACCAAGGTCCAGGCCGCGCTCGGAATCAACGATTGCATCGCGTTCGACGTGCACGCCGTGTGCACCGGCTTCCTCTATGCAGTTAGCGTTGCCGATTCGATGCTTCGCTGCGGCAGCGCAAAGAAGGCGCTGGTGATTGGCGCCGAGACCTTCAGCCGGATCCTCGACTGGGAGGACCGCGCAACTTGCGTTCTCTTTGGCGACGGTGCGGGGGCACTCGTGCTCGGCTCTGAGGAGACCGAGGGCGGCATTCTGGCGACGAAGCTGCACGCGGATGGACGTCACAATGATTTGCTGTTCGTCGATGGCGGACCGTCGAGCACGGGCACTGTCGGCAAGCTCCGCATGAAAGGCCGTGAGGTATTCCGGCACGCCGTTGTGAACCTCGCGGATGTGATGAACGAAGTTCTCGCGGCAGCGGGACTCAACTCGGCCGATGTCGACTGGGTCGTGCCGCACCAGGCGAACGCGCGAATTCTTGACGCGACTGCACGCAAGCTCGGCCTTCCGGCGGAGAAGGTCGTCGTTACGGTCGATCAACACGCAAACACGTCTGCCGCGTCGGTTCCGCTTGCGTTCGACACAGCCGTGAAGGATGGTCGGATCAAGCGCGGCGACCTCGTCGTGCTTGAAGCAATGGGTGGCGGCTTTACTTGGGGCGCGGCAGCGCTCAGGTATTGAAAAATATCGGCAATCCGTCGAAAGTCGAATTGCCGACATCGCGGGTTTCCGTTACGTTAGTGAATCTAAACGGCGGGGGGACAACGCCGTGATTAATTGGAGAATGTCATGGCCGACCTGGGGATCGCGCGCATCAACAAGGAAGCAAGTGTGAACGGCACTCTTACCCGCGCCGACCTGGCTGATACTGTACATCGCAAGCTCGGACTTTCGCGCGCCGAATCGGCGAACGTGGTCGAGCGCGTCCTCCATCACATGTGCCATGCGCTGTCGAAGGGCGCGAACGTGAAGGTCTCCGGTTTCGGCACCTTCATCCTGCGCGACAAGGGCCAGCGCGTCGGCCGCAATCCAAAGACCGGTGTCGAAGTGCCGATCGCTCCGCGGCGGGTCATGACCTTCCGCGCAAGCCAGATCATGCGCGACCGGATCACCAAGGGTTAATCCGGAAGGTGGCGTCCGTCGGACAGAAGGACCCGGACGCGCTAAAGACGATCGGCGAATTGTCCGACGAGCTCGGCATCGCCCAGCATATCCTGCGTTATTGGGAAACGAAGTTTCCGCAGCTTCGGCCGATGCAGCGCGCCGGCAACCGCCGTTACTATCGTCCCGACGACGTCGCTCTGGCGCGGCGCATTCACCGCCTGCTGAGCGAGGAAGGCTACACCGTCCGCGGCGTGCAGAAGCTGCTTCGCGACAAGAGTGCGCCAGCACCGGAAGCCGTTGGTGTTCCGCTGGTGACGTCAGCCAATTTAGACGCAGCGCCAGACGCGGATTCGTCGGGTGGAGTCGACGTGTTTCGGCTCATCTCGCTGCGCAACCGGCTGCTGTCCGCCCTCGATTCCTAACAGGGTAAACGCGCGGCCAACTAAGGCTGTTTAGCGCGCTGTTAACTTGATCTGTGTCATGATGCCTCCTGACATGGGGATGCACTCGACCATCGAAGCCGCAAGCTATCTGAAGCGGGAGCCGCGCATTGCGCTGCGCTGTGAAGCCGTGCTCGTCGAACAGGATGGCTGCACGCTTGATGTCGTCGTCACCGACGTCTCCCGCGACGGCTTCAAACTTGAATCACGTAGTGAGCTCGAGGTCGGGTCACAGGTCATTCTCCTCGTTACCAAGATGACGCCGGTGAAAGCGCTGATCCGCTGGACCCGCGGATTGGAAGCTGGCGGCGTATTCCTTGAGGCGGGAGCTCTCTAGGTCAGCGACCGCCACAATGCCGCGGCGATTATCGACAAGTTGAGATAGGCAGTCCCCGCGAATCCGAACGCGCGGTGGACCGACCGAATCCGGTAGCCGATCCAGAAGCCTATACGGACAATCACAAATGTGATCGCGGCAGCGCCGATGATGGGCAGCTGGCTAGCCGACAGCGTGACGGCGAGTCCCATGCTTCCCATCGCAAACAACAGCAGTTGCTGGGTGGTGTTGTCGGCGACGCGGCCGTCGACTTCCATCCGCTGGCTTTCTTTGTGAAGCGTCGGATCGATCGCTTCGCTGAGGAAGCGCGCGTTGCCGACCGCGACGATCATCGCGAAGAACGGGACGGCGGCGAGCACGATCCATTGCGCAGCGTACGCGAGCTTATCGCCGGCATCGTTGGCGACCGGCACCGGCAGCAGCGTGTGAAGCACCCACACCGAGGCGGCGATGAAGACGATCCCGCTCAAAGCCCCCGTAGCGACGGCTTTCTGGTCCTGAGTCATGAGTTCCCCCCTGTCACACCCGTAGAGCAGCGGCGGCTTCGGCCTCCCGCTTCAGGTTGCGCGCAAGCTGACTCATCCCGTTGAGATACTGCGGCGGGACATGGACGTCGCGATAATCGAGCTGGGCCGCAGCCCGCAGCGTCCAGAAAGGATCGACGAGATGCGGCCGGGCGAGCGCGACAAGGTCGGCTCGGCCGGCGGCGAGGATCGAATTGGCGTGGTCGGGCTCGTAAATGTTGCCGACCGCCATGGTGGCGAGGCGCCCCTCGTTGCGGATGCGGTCGCTAAAGGGCGTCTGGAACATGCGGCCGTAGACCGGTTGCTGGTCAGCCCAGGTCTGGCCGGCCGAGACGTCGATAAGGTCGGCACCTTCGCGCGCGAAGGCTTCGCCGATCTCGACCGCGTCGGCGGCGGTGATGCCATTATCGCCGGCCCAGTCGGTCGCCGAAATGCGCACCGACATCGGTTTATCCGATGGCCATGCCGCGCGCATCGCCGCGAAGACTTCGAGCGGGTAGCGCAGGCGATTTTCGAGACTGCTGCCATATTCATCCGTACGCTTGTTCTGCAGCGGGGTGATGAATCCCGAGAGCAGATAGCCGTGCGCGGCGTGAAGCTCGATCATGTCGAAACCGCACTCAATCCCCATGCACACGGCAGCGACGAACTCATCGCGCACCTTGTCCATGTCGGCGCGGGTCATCGGGTGCGGCACCTGATTCGCTGGCGACCATTGCACATCGCTAGCGCCCATCACGGCCCAGTTGCCGTCGTCGAGCGGAACGTCATTCCCTTCCCAGCCGAGCTTCGTCGAACCCTTCCCGCCGGAATGGCCAAGCTGGAGGCAGATCTTCGCCTTTGAATTGGTGTGGACGAAATCGACGATGCGCTTCCATGCGGCGACGTGATCGTCGTTCCACATCCCGGTGCAGCCGGGCGAAATCCGGCCTTCGGGCGAGACGCAAGTCATCTCGGTGAACAGCAGTCCGGCGCCACCGATCGCGCGCTCGCCATAATGAACGAAGTGAAAGTCGTTGGGCGCCCCGTCGACCGCCGAGTACATCGCCATCGGCGAGACGGTGATGCGGTTTTCGAGCGTCATCTCGCGCAGCTTCAAGGGCGCAAACATCGGCGGTGCGGTCTTGTTCGACTTGCCATCGGTCGCGCGCTTCCAGAACCAACGCTCGACGCCCTCAAGCCATTCGCGGTCGCGAAGGCGGAGGTTTTCGTGGCTGATGCGCTGGCTGCGGGTCAGCAGTGAATAAGCGAATTGCACCGGTTCGAAGTGCAAATAGCGCTCCAGCGTCTCGAACCATTCGGTCGAGTTTCGCGCGCTGTTCTGGAGCTTGAGGACTTCGAGGTTCCGTTCGGCCTGGTACTCGTCGAGCGCGGCCTGCAGGCTGAGGCCGTCGCGGTTGAGCACCTCGGCCAGCTTAATCGCGTCCTCAAGCGCGAGTTTGGTGCCCGAGCCGATCGAGAAATGAGCGGTGTGCGCGGCATCGCCAAGCAGGATGACGTTGCCGCTGTTCCAGCGCTCGCACTTGATGCGGCGGAAGTTCAACCAGGCAGCCGAGCCGACGAGGTGCGACGCGTTCGAGTGCAAGCGATGGCCATCGAGATATTTGGCGAAGAGTTTTTCGCAGGCGGCAATACTCTCGTCTTGCGACATCTTGTCGAAGCCGAACCCCTGCCAAGTTTCTTCTGAGCATTCGACGATGAAGGTCGAGGCGTCCGGCGCAAAGCGGTAGGCGTGAGCCCAGATCCAGCCGTGCTCGGTTTCCTCGAACGCAAAGGTGAAGGCATCAAACACCTTTGACGTGCCGAGCCAGACGAACTTGTTCTTGCGGACGTCGATGTCGACACCGAACCCGTCGGCCGTCGCGTCGCGGAAGCGCGAGTTGGCCCCGTCGGAAGCGATGACGAGATCGTAGTCGCGCCACTTCGGATCGGCGGGATCACACTCGGCATTGAAGTGGATGGCGACACCTAGTTCGCGGGCGCGGTCCTGCAATATTTCGAGCAGTCGCTTGCGGCCAATGCCGATGAATCCATGCCCGCCCGAGGTGATGGTTTCGCCGCGGATGTGGACGTCGATATCGTCCCAGTGCGCGAACTCATTGGTGATCGTCTTGCCCGAGACTGGGTCGTTGCGATTGATGTTGTCGACGGTGAGGTCGGAGAAGACGACGCCCCAGCCGAAGGTAACTCCCGGCGCGTTTCGCTCGAAAATCTCGATTTCGTGCGACGGGTCCCGCAACTTCATCGAAATCGCGAAATAAAGCCCCGCTGGGCCGCCCCCGATGCAGGCGATTCTCACGGCCGGTCCCCGCGAATGTTCCCAATGTTCACACTGACGGCGTTGCTTTGGCCGCGAGTCACGGCGGCCCCGGGCTCGCTCAGGCCAACGTCAGCAAAGCGGTACCGCATCACCGCAGCATGGCACAGCAACACGGCTGTAGGACAGATGGAATGTCAGGTGGCGCCGCAGATAAAAGCCTCGACGAGCGCGTTGAACTCCGCCGGCCTTTCCAGATTGCCAATATGGCCGGCTCCCTCGATCGCCTCGTAGCGCGCACCAGGAATCAGCGCGGCCAGCGTGGTCGAGAGCGACGGCGGGGTAACCTTGTCCTCGGTCCCGCAGACGACGAGCGTGGGCACGCCGATCTCGCTCGAGCGCTCGACCTGGTCAGCGAGCCACACCGCCTCCGCGCCGATCCGGTAAGCGGCGGGATCGATCCGGGCCATCGTCTCGACGACCTCGCTGCGGACGGCCGGATCGACGGGTTGCGCGAGCAGGACGTCGACTCGCGCCTCCGCCAGCGCGCGCAGGTCCGTACTGGCGGCGATCGAGCGGCCGTAAATCGCTTCGCCTTCGGGATGAGCCGCGAACGCGTCGGCGAGAATCAGCGAAGTGCATCGTCCCGCGTCCGCATGGTGCATGGCAATCGCTACGACCCCGCCCAACGACAGGCCGCAGATGTGGGCGTGGTCGACCCCGAGCTCATGCATCGCCGAGATGATCGCGGCGGCATAATCGTCGCGCGTCGTGCCGGCCGGAGCTGGATCACTGTCGCCGTAACCGGGATAATCGAAAGCGATCGCCCGGCGCTCCGCCCCGAAATGATCGAGCTGCGGCCGCCACACGGATTTGTCGGATCCGACACCGTGGAGGAAAACGATCGGGGTCGCTTCGCCGGCCCCGGCCTGGTCGAAACCGATGTCGCGGCCGTTACTCGTTGTGACTCGTGGCATTACGGCGTCTTGGCATCCCGCGGGCAGCCGCGCTAGCGTTGCGGCATGGCAAAGCTGGTCGTGAATGGCGAACCCATCGAGTACAAGCTGGACTCGGCAACGCCGTTGCTGTGGGCGTTGCGCGACGCATCCAACCTGACGGGCACCAAGTACGGCTGCGATAGCCGCGATTGCGGCGCGTGCACGGTGATTGTCGATGGCCGCGCAACCTTGAGCTGCAGCGTCGCCCTGCGCGATCTCGAGGGCGCGCAGGTGACGACGATCGAAGGCTTGGGCGGCGGTCATCCCGTGCAGCAGGCGTGGCTCGCCGAGCAGGTGACCATGTGCGGCTATTGCGAGCCGGGATTCATCATGGCGATCGCGGCGATGCTCGATGCCAATCCGGCGCCATCGAACGTGCAGATAGCGGCACTTCCGAACATCTGCCGCTGCGGCGCTTACCCACGCATCCGCCAGGCAATCGCGCGCGCTGCAGCCTCGGCGAAACCTGTACCGCAGCCGAAACAGTCATTCAGCCAGCCTTCAGCGGACAAGGAGCAATTGCCCTCGCAACAGTAGTTTAGATCGGGGGAACGATCGATGCGTAAGGTAATTGCTTTTCTTCTTCTCGCCGGCGCAGCCGCTCCGGCTCTCGCCGTTGGCTCGGCCGACGATCATCGCGGTGGCTGGCAACATCGCGACTCGGACAGCCAGTCGCAAAACGACAATCGCTCCGACCGCAGCGAGCGGCCCCGCTTCCGGGTCGAGCGCAATAACGACAACAACGGAAACAACGAGCGTCCGCAGCCCGAAGCCCGCGTTCGCCCGCAAGTCGACAATCATGTCGAGTTCCGCGGCAACCCGAACGTCAATGTCGACGCGACGGCTCGCCCGGATCGCGGCGACGTCCAGCGTGTCCGCGAAGTGCGCGCCGACAACAACGAATCGGTTCGCAACTGGCGCGGATCGCGCGCGGTCGAGCGCGCCAATGTCGGCGACGGCAATGATGGCGTCCGCAACTGGCGCGGCCCCAACGGCGGCGATTCCAATGATCGCGTTCGCACCAACTGGACCGGCCGCGTCGTCGAAAATCCGAACGTCGGCCGGGACAGCAATTACGGCACGCTGTACCGCGGAGATCGTTCTTCGCCAGCAGTTTTCCGTAATCGGGTCCCGGTTGTCAGCGACCGGCCCATCGAGGGCAGCCAGCCGCGCATCCGAGTCGACAATCGCCGCCGCGACACCGCGGTGAACTGGAGCACCCGCCACTGGCGCAATGACAATCGCTACGATTGGCAGAACCATCGCCGACATCACCGGTCGCTGTTCCACCTCGGCATCTATTTCGATCCGTTCGGCTGGAACTATCGCCCGTACCAGGTCGGCTGGCGCCTGTGGCCGAGCTACTACCAGCAGAATTACTGGCTGAACGATCCGTGGCAGTATCGCCTGCCTTATGCTCCGCCGGGAACGCGCTGGATCCGCTATTATGACGACGCCTTGCTCGTCGATACATGGAACGGCGAAGTCGTGGACGTGATCTACAACTTCTTCTGGTAGACGACGGACAGCCGTTTATCGAAGGGGCGTTGCGGTCTTGCCGCAGCGCCCCTTGTGCATTAGTGGACTAATACACCTTCATTCCGATTCCCCGGGGGATATTCCATGACCGTTGCTGCTCGACTGATTCTGTCCGCGTCCCTACTCGCCTTCGCGATGCCCGCCGCCGCCCAGACGCCAGTTCCCGCCGCTGCCCCCGCCGCCGCACAGAGTGCGCACGATCGGTTGTTCCAGCTGTTCAAGGACAGCGACGAAGCGAGCCTGAAGCGCAATCCGCTGAACGCGCTCTTCCGCGGCGACCAGCGCTATGCCGATCGGTTGGGCGACAACATCACCGACGCCTATTTCGCTGGCGAGCGCGCGGCGGCCGAAAGCGACCTGGCGAACCTTCACGCCATTCCGCGCGATCAGCTCGATCAGACCGACCAGCTGGCATACGACGTGTTCGATTATCAGACGAAGGACACGCTGCGAGGGCTCCAGCCGGACATGCTGGCGCTGACGGTCGTCCGGCCTCTCAATCACTTCTTCGGAATCCACACCTTCTACGCGACCTTCGCCAGCGGCAAGGGTGCGGCGCCGTTCAAGACGGTCGAGGATTACGAGAACAACCTGAAGCGCCACAAGGATTTCGTCACCTACCTCGACCGGGCGATCGGCCGCTTCAAGGAAGGCGAGCAGTCGGGCGTCGTCGAGACCAAGCTGACCGTCCGCAACATGATCGAGCAGCTCGACAACCAGCTGAAGCTGGCGCCGGACGAGTCGCCGTACATGGGGCCGACCAAGCAATTCCCCGCGAGCTTCAGCGACGCCGACAAGGCGCGGCTGACGGCGGCTTATCGCGACGCGACGGTCAATGAAATCTACCCGGCGTTGACGCGGCTTCGCAACTTCTTCCGCGACGACTATCTCGCCCACGCGCGCGACGGTGTCGGCCTCAATTACATGAAGGGCGGCGACAAGCTTTACGCTTACCTGATCCAGTCCACGACCACGACCGACATGACTCCCGAGGAGATCCACAACCTCGGCCTAAGCGAGGTGAAGCGCATCACCGGTGAGTTCCAGAAGGTCCAGAAGCAGGTCGGCTTCAAGGGCACGCTGCCGCAATTCTTCGATTACATGCGGACCAGCCCCAAGTTCCAGCCGAAGAGCCGCGAGCAGCTGACCGCTGATTATTACGGCCTGCAGAAGAAAGTCGAGGCGCAGGTGCCGCGCTTCTTCTCATTGGTCCCGAAGACCCCGCTGAAGATCCAGCCGTACGAGCCGTTCCGCGAGAAGTTCGAAGCGGGCGGAAGCTACGAGCCGGGAACGCCGGACGGGTCGCGGCCGGGCACCTTCTTCTTCAACGCCTATGACTTGCCGTCGCGCAGCACGTGGGAAGAGACGACCCTGTTCCTCCATGAGGGCGAGCCGGGCCACCACTTCCAGATCAGCATCGCGCAGGAAAATGCGGCATTGCCGTCGTTCATGCGTTTCGGCGGGAACACCGCTTATGCCGAGGGCTGGGCGCTGTACGCCGAGACACTCGGCTACGACATGGGCTTCTACAAGGACCCCTATGCGCGCTTCGGGACGCTGAACGACGAGATGCTGCGCGCGATGCGCCTGGTCGTCGACACCGGCATCCACGCCAAGGGTTGGACCCGCGATCAGTCCATTGCCTACATGCTCGGCCACTCGGGCATGTCGAAGACCGACGCGACGGCTGAAGTCGAACGCTACATCGCGATCCCGAGCCAGGCGACGGCCTACAAGATCGGGGCGCTGACCATTCAGCGGCTGCGCAGAAAGGCGACCGCCGAGCTGGGCCCGAAGTTCGACATTCGCGAATTCCACGCGCAGGTGCTCGATTCGGGCGCACTGCCGATGAAGATCCTCGAAGAGAAGATCGACCGGTGGATCGCGTCGAAGAAGGCCGGCGCTCCGGCTCCAGCCGGGAAGACCGAGCGCGGGCTCTAGGCCTCGCTAGCTAGCTCGACGTAAGGCGCAAACTTCACCTGGCGCTTGACGAAGTGCGTCTCGTACCGGCGCACCGTCGAGCTCGAGGCGAAGAGGTCCTCCGCCGCTGAATTGAAGTCAGCCATGTTCGCGCAGTCGAACAGGATGACGAAGTCGTGCTGCCCGGCAATCTCGTAGCAGAATTGCACCTCGTCGGAGGCGAGCAGGCGGCGTTCGAGCGCCTGCTTGCCTGCGCGGTCGGCATGCTCGGCAAGCTGGACGAGGACGATGGCGCGCAAGCGATCCTGGGTCAGGCGCGACGCGAGAAGAGCGATCGTTCTCGCTATCCAGCCGTCGGCACGAAGCCGTCGCAGGCGCCGGGCGATTGCCGAGGGCGATAGCGGCACTTCCAATGCCAGCGAATCGGCGGTGCGTGAATCGTCCCGCTGGACGAGGTTCAGGAGCTGCAGATCGAAACGGTCGAGCATCGCTACGTCCGTGCCAAATTTTGGCACGGAGCGCACCATCTTTGCATGCAATGAGCGCGAATTGCTGTTAGTGTATTGTTCAGCTCATACACTGGAGACTATATGCGTGCCCTTGCAGCCCTTTTCCTTTCGGCCGCCTGTTTGCCAATCCCTCTCCAGGCGCAGACTGCCGGACCGGCGTCCGTGAATGGGAAATCAATCCCATCCACCCCATCCGCGGCGCCGGGCATGATTCCGCTTGGCCAAGGTGAAGGCCGGGCGGTCGCCGCCAAGCTCTCGTCCGAGTTGCTGAGCAGCTTCGTCTACCACGACCAGGCCGAGGCCTATGCCGCAATGCTGAACAAGAACGCCGCAACGGGGCGCTATGACAGCGGGACGCGCGAAACGCTCGCCAAGCTCATGACGGACGACCTGCAGGCGGTGCACAAGGACGGGCATCTGCACGTCGAAGTGTTCAACGAGCAGGATCAGGGCGGCGGTGGCGGTGGTCCGCCGAAGAACTTCCCGGCTTTGATCCAGTCGGCCAAGTGGATCGCGCCCAGCATCGCTTACATCCGGCCGTCCGCCTTCTTCTCGACTGACGAGGAGATCGCCGAGGTCAGCAAGTTCATGCGCGAGCACAGCAGCGCCAAGACGATGATCTTCGACCTGCGCAATCACCACGGCGGACGGTTGGGCGAGATGGACGTCATCTTCCCCTACCTCTTCGCCGCCAAGACCCCGCTGGTGAAGTTGGAAATGGCGCGGCCAATTTACGACTTGCACGGATCGCCATTTGGCGAGGCGCCGACACTCGACCTGGTCAAAGGCCCCGATCACGTGACCGCGACGCATTATGCGCTTCCCGGCGAGGCGACCCCGCTGCGCAAGGCGAAGGTGTACCTCCTCATTTCGAACAAGACGGCGTCGGCGGGAGAACATTTCACGCTTGCGATGAAGTCGACAGGCCGAGCCACCCTGATCGGCGAAGCGACTGCCGGCGCTAACCACTTCGGTGGCCCGGCCGAGTTGACGCCGAACTTCGCGGTTTGGATGCCGGTGGGGCGGACCTACGACATCAAGACCGGCAAGGATTGGGAAGGCGCGGGCATCGCCCCGGACATAGAGACCGATCCAAAGCAGGCGCTTGTGGTCGCGCTGGAAAAGGCGGGGCTAAGCCATTCCGAGGCCGTGAAGCTCGACGCGACCGAAATCCCGGCCGAACCGGTCCATTCGGACAAGCTTCGCGCACGGTAAGTCAGGGACTGCCCTCCCCGAATTGGCGTAAGATCCAATCCGTTCTTCGCGGGGTCGAGGTGCCCGACCTTGACTCGGCGTCATTCCGATCCTTCGAACGACCGTAGAGTTTGAAGGAGGTTTGCGCGTGCGCCTGGCAATGATCGGCCTCGGCCGGATGGGAGCGAATATTTCCCGACGCCTGATGAAGGACGGCCATGAAATCGTGGCGTTCGACCGTGACGAAGCGGCGATCGCCGCATTGACCGCGGATGGCGCGACGGGCGCGGCGTCGCTCGAGGAATGCGTGGCGAAGCTGGAAGCGCCGCGAATCTTCTGGGTGATGCTGCCCGCGGGGGGACCGACCGAGGACACGGTCGCCAAGCTGCGCGACATTGCGTCGGCTGGCGACGTCATCATCGACGGCGGCAACACCTTTTACAAGGACGACATCCGCCGCAACAAAGCCTGCGCTGAGAAGGGCATCCACTATGTCGACGTCGGCACGTCGGGCGGAATCTGGGGGCTGGAGCGCGGATATTGCCTGATGATCGGCGGTCCGGCCGATGTCGTCACCATGCTCGACCCGATCTTCAAGACGCTGGCGCCCGGCCTTGGCACAATCCCGCGTACGCCGGGGCGCGACCACAAGGACGACCGCGCCGAGTGGGGCTACATCCATGCGGGGCCGGCGGGTGCCGGGCACTTCGTGAAGATGGTGCACAACGGCATCGAGTACGGCCTGATGCAAGCCTATGCCGAGGGCTTCGACGTCCTTGAGGGCAAGTCGTCGGACAAATTGCCCGAGGACGAGCGCTTCGCGCTCAACCTGACGGATATCGCCGAGGTATGGCGGCGCGGATCGGTAATCTCGTCATGGCTGCTCGACCTATGCGCGATCGGCCTCGCCAAGGACCCGGAGCTGGCGCAATTCTCCGGACGGGTCGCCGATAGCGGCGAGGGCCGCTGGACGATCGACGCGGCGATGGAAGAAGCGGTGCCGGTCAACGTGCTATCGGCCGCGCTCTACGCCCGCTACCGCAGCCGCTCCGACGAACGGTTCGGCGATCAGCTCCTGTCGGCGATGCGGTTCGGGTTTGGCGGCCACGTCGAAGTGCCTCAGTAGGCTCAGGCGAGCGCTTCGGCGATCAGCTTGCGGCTGTTGTCGATCCCGTAGAGCGCGATGAAGCTGCCCATGCGCGGACCTTGGGACGAGCCGAGCAGCGTTTCGTAGAGCGCTTGGAACCAGCCGCGCAGGGAGTCGAACGGGTGGCGCTTGCCGACCTCGAACACTTGGGTCTGGATGTCCTCGGCTGAGGCATCGGCGGGGAGCTTGGCAAGCTCGGCGTCGAGTTCGCGCAGCGCGGCGGCCTCCGTCTCTGTCGGCGGGCGCCGCTTCAATGTCGGAACCACGAAATCGCGCGCGTAATTGACGGCGAGGCCGATCAGCGCGTCGAGTTCTTGATCCTTCTCCGGCGAGGTGTCGGGTGCGTAGCGCTGCACGAACTTCCAGGCGATGTCCTTGTCCTGGACGCCGGGCAGCGAGACGAGGTTCAGAAGCAAGCCATAAGTGAGCGGCAACTCGCCGGCCGGGACGTCCCCGCCGTGGATGTGGTGCGCCGGATTACCGAGCTTTTGCTCGATCGGCTGCTCGGGATAATTGCCGCGGAACTGGTGATATTCGTCAACCGCGCGCGGGACGAGGCCGAGGTGCAGGTTCTTCGCCTTCTTGGGCTCGCGGTAGAGGTAGAAAGCGAGGCTGTTGTCGGAGCCGTAGGTCAGCCAGTCCTCGATGCTAAGCCCGTTGCCCTTCGACTTGGAAATCTTCTCGCCCTTCTCGTCGAGGAACATCTCGTAGATCAGGCCCTCGGGCTTGCGGCCGCCGAGCACCGCGGCGATGCGGCCCGACTGGACGCCGCTGTCGGTCAGGTCCTTGCCGTACATCTCGTAATCGACGCCGAGCGCGACCCAGCGCATCGCCCAGTCGACCTTCCACTGGCACTTCGACTGGCCACCGAGCGCGGATTGCTCGACCCGGCCGCCGTCCTCATCCGTGAAGGCAATCATGCCGGCATCGGCGTCGATGACCTCGACCGGCACTTGCAGGACGCGGCCGGACGTCGGCGAGACGGGAAGGATCGGCGAGTAGGTCTGGCGCCGTTCCTCGCGCAGCGTCGGCAGCATGATGTCCAGGATCGCGCCCCAGTGGCGAAGCACGTTGCGCAGCGCATCGTCGAACGCGCCTGAATTGTATCGCTCCGACGCGGAGACGAACTCGTAATCGAATCCGTATTGGTCGAGGAAACGGCGCAGCATCGCGTTGTTGTGGCCCGCGAAGCTTTCCTCCTCCGTGCCGAACGGATTGGGGATTCGGCTCAGCGGCTCACCGAGATGCTCGGCCAGCATCTCCTGGTTGGGAACGTTGTCGGGGACCTTGCGAAGCCCGTCCATGTCGTCGCTGAACGCGATCAGCCGCGTCGGATTGCCCGTCAGCTCCTCATAAGCCCGGCGCACCATGGTTGAGCGCAGGACCTCGGTGAAGGTGCCGATATGCGGAAGACCCGAGGGACCGTAGCCGGTTTCGAAGACCATCGGCTCACCGTCCGGCTTGCCGTCGGGCCAGCGCTTCAGGAGCCGGCGCGCCTCTTCATAGGGCCACGCCTTGGACGTCATTGCTGCGGTTCGAAGGTCGGACATTTGACGCGCTCCTAGCGAAGGGGCGGCTGCGCTGCTAGCCGAAGGGGATGCGGCCGATCGCCGAATATCCACCGATGGATCGTGCGACCTTCGAGCGCGAGATCGTTCCGAAGGGCGAGCCGGCGGTGTTTCGCGGGCTGGTCGACGACTGGCCGGTCGTTCGCGCCGGGAAGGCAGGCCCCGAACCGCTTGCGAAAACCCTTCATTCGACCGCGACCGATGAACCGTTTCAGGCCTGGATCGCGAAACCGGAGGTCGACGGGCGCTTTAACTACAATGAGGATTTCAGCGGCTTCAACTTCGAGCGGCGGACGGCGACGCTCGAGCAAATGCTCGACCTCCTGATCTCCCAGATCGGGCATCCACATCCTCATTCCATGTACGCCGGCGGGATCCCGATCCCGAAGCATTTCCCCCGGCTGCTCCCGACCATTTCGGTGCCGATGCTAGATATGGAGCGGGAGACCCTGATTTCACTGTGGATCGGCAACAAGACTCACACAGCGACCCATTGGGACCAGTCGTCCAACCTCGCCTGCGTGGTCGCGGGGCGACGGCGGTTCACCCTGTTCCCGCCCGATCAGCTGAAGAACCTATATGTCGGGCCGCTCGAGTTCACCCTCGCGGGCCAGCCGACCAGCATCGTCGACATCGATACGCCGGATCTCGATGCCTACCCGCTCTTCGCCCAGGCGCTCGAGCATGCGTTGCGGGCGGAGCTGACGCCGGGCGACGCGCTCTACATCCCGCCCATGTGGTGGCACGATGTCCTGTCGCTCGAAGATTTCGGGACGCTGATCAATTTCTGGTGGCGGGAGAGCGGGCCGCCGCATCTGACGCCGCTGAATGCACTCTACCACGCCGCCATCACGGTGAAGGACTTGCCGCCGCACGAGAAGAAGGCGTGGCGGAACATGTTCGACCATTACATCTTCGGCGCCAACGGCGATCCCGTCGAGCACCTCCCCGAAAAGGCTCGCGGCGTGCTCGCAAAACGCACGCCGGAGCTGGTCACGCGCGTAAAAGAGCTGTTGATCAAAGCGCTTAGCTGACGATTTCGCGTTCCATTTTCGTTCCGCTTTGACTTAAGGTGGCCGCGTGCGTTCCCTGCCCCTCCCCGCCCTCCATGCGACCCACGCCGGAATCTGGCTAGCGAACGGCGACGGAGAGGTGCGCGAGGCGAGCCGCGGCGAAGCGATCGCCCGGGCGGCGGAGACGCCGCACATCATCCTCAACGCGCCGCTCGTCGGGCAGCGACTCGGCTATCCGGAGCTGAGCGGGCTCGACCTGCTCGAGCTGTTCGCGTTCATCCATCCGGCGCGGTTCGCGGTGCCGACGGCGGCGGGGCTGAGCCGGGCGCTCGGACTCGAACCACCGGCCGGGGACGCCGACGCAGCGCTGGCGCTGATGCAGATCACGGACAGCCTCCTGTCCATCCTCGCCGACCCCGACTGGCGCGAACGGGAAGGCGCGTGGACGTCGAACGCTACGCTGCACCGGCTTGGCTGGGGCTGGGCGCCGCTCATCGGTTCTCGGCTTGAACGGCCCGATCGCGGCGAGCGGATGCTCTTTTCGCGCCTCAAGCAATGGGAAGAAGCCGGCGACCGCCCGCCGCCGCGAACCGTCCTGGTCGACGCCCAGGACGCGCGCGACAAGCTCGACCGGCTGACCGGCCGCATCGAGCCGCGCGAGGGCCAGAAGGCGATGGCCGAGGCAGTCACCCAGGTCTTCAACCCCAAGCGCGCCAAGGATGCCCCCAACCTGCTCCTCGCCGAGGCTGGCACCGGCATCGGCAAAACCCTTGCGTACCTTGCGCCGGCGTCGTTGTGGGCCGAGAAATCGGGCGGCACCGTCTGGGTGTCGACCTTCACCAAGGCGCTGCAGCGGCAGCTCGACGGTGAAGGGCCCAAGCTTTTCGCCGACGCCGAGGAGCGAGCGCGCAAGATCGTCGTCCGCAAGGGCCGCGAGAATTATCTGTGCCTGCTCAACCTCGAGGACGCGCTGCAGGGAGCGTTCGCCGGGCGGGCGGCAATCCTGGCGCAGCTGGTCGGACGCTGGGCGGCCTATACGAAAGACGGCGACATGGTCGGCGGCGACCTGCCCGGCTGGCTGCCGAGCCTGTTCCGCCGCGCCGGGGCGACCGCGCTGACCGACCGGCGTGGCGAGTGCGTCTACGCCGGGTGCCCCCATTACCGCCGCTGCTTCATCGAGCGCGCCGAGCGGGCAACCCGCGACGCCGACCTGGTCATCGCCAACCACGCTTTGGTGATGGTCAACGCCGCCCGCGCCCGCGAGGACGCGCCGGGCCGGATCCTGTTCGACGAGGGCCATCATTTATTCGACGCCGCCGATTCGACCTTCGCGGTAGCGTTCGGCGGGCAGGAAGCGATCGAGATGCGGCGCTGGATCGTCGGTCCCGAGGGCCGGTCGCGCGGGCGACGGCGCGGGCTCGCGGCGCGGCTGATGGATGTTGCCTCTTATGACGAGGAAGGCGCGCGGGCGCTCGACGCCGCCGTCGAGGCAGCCAAGGCGCTGCCGTCCGACGGCTGGCTGCAGCGACTGGTCGAAGGCTCGCCGTTCGGGCCGGTCGAGGCGCTGCTGAGCGAAGTGCGCGGCATGGTCTATGCCCGGGCCAAGGCGCAGGAGGCCGGCTACGGGCTCGAGACCGAGTTGGCCGAGCCCGACGGCGCCCTGGTATCGGCAGCGTCTGGCGCAGCGGAGATTCTTGAAAGCCTCGCCAAGCCGCTGGCGGCGCTGGCGCGGCGGCTGGAAGCGGTGCTCGAAGACGCGCCCGACTGGCTGGACACGCAGGCGCGGGCTCGGGTCGAAGGCGCGATCCGCGGACTATCATGGCGGCGCGAGACTTTGAGCGCGTGGGTCGCGGTGCTGGCCCGGATCGGCGGCGCGGCGGACCCCGAGTTCGTCGACTGGCTCGCGGTCGAGCGCGTCGACGGACGCGAATATGATGTCGCGATCCACCGGCGCTGGCTCGATCCGACCAAGCCGCTGGCGGCGGCGGTCATCGCCCCGGCGGACGCCGTGCTGGTGACCTCGGCGACCCTGCGCGGCGGCGAAGGCTGGCCCGCGGCGGAAGCGCGGACCGGTGCGCTCCACTTGCCCTCGCCCATCGGTCATTTCGAAGCCGAGAGCCCGTTCGATTACGGTGCCTGCTCGGAAGTGCTGATCGTCAACGACCTCAAGGGCGGCGACATTCCCGCGCTGGCCGGCGCCTATGCGCGGTTGATCGAGGCGGCCAATGGCGGCACGCTCGGCCTGTTCACGGCAGTCCAGCGGCTGAAGGCGGTGCACGCCCGCATCGCCGACCGGCTGGCGCGCGCGGGGCTGCCGCTGCTCGCACAGCATGTCGACCCGATCGACGCCGGCACCCTGGTCGATATCTTCCGCGACGACCCGCACGCCTCTTTGCTCGGCACCGATGCCTTGCGCGATGGCGTCGACGTGCCCGGCGAATCGCTGCGGCTGGTGGTGATGGAGCGGGTGCCGTGGCCGCGCCCGACCGTGCTTCACGCGGCGCGGCGGATGGCGGGCGGCGGGAGCGCTTACGACGACCGAGTTGTGCGGGCGCGGCTGGCGCAGGCGTTCGGGCGGCTGATCCGGCGGCAGGGCGACAGCGGCGTGTTCGTGGTTTTGTCCGCGGCCTTCCCGTCACGGTTGCTGTCGGCCTTCCCGCCCGGAGTGATGGTGCGACGCGTGCCGCTCGAGCAGGCGATTGCGCGGGTCGAGGAAAGGCTCCACGGCGTCGTCGCACCGACGGTCGAGGAGCTGGTCGAATGAAGACGCTCTACGTTTTGCGGCACGCCAAGACGGAGCGCGATTCCGGGACCGGCCGCGACTTCGACCGGGCGTTGACCGAGCGTGGTTGGAGCGATGCCGAGCTGGTCGGGCGCGAGATGACGAAGCGGGGGCTAGAGATCGATGCGGTGCTGGCGAGCCCGGCGAAGCGCGCGGCGCAGACGGTCGAGGCGTTCGCTCGCGGTTATGGCGATATCGTGGCCGAGTGGGAGCCGGGCATTTACAATGCGATGGTCGACCGGCTGATTGAGATAGTCCAGGCCACAGACGACGAGGCCGAGCGGCTGCTGATCGTCGGGCACAATCCGGGATTCGAGGGGCTCGTCTGGTCGCTTGCCGGTGAGGGAGCGGGCAAGGTGCGAGAGGGCATGCCGACGGCGGCGATGGCCGCGATCGAGCTGCCCGTCGACAATTGGGGCGAGGTGTTTGAAGGGACCGGGTGCGTCACCCAGTTCATCGTCGCGAGCGAATTGCGCTCATAGCAAGTGCGGCCGGGCCGAAGCCCGACCGCGCGAACGGGACTTCCAAACCGTTACTTGCGGTTGCCGCCGCCGCGTCCACCGCGGTGGCTGGGGTTTTCAGTGCGTTGCTGGCGCATGTTGCGGCCCTGATCGCTCTGGGTCCAGTTCTCACCCAGGCTGCGGCCTTTATGTTTAGCCATGACGCGTCCTTTCGGCATTGCGGCCCCAACAGGGACCAGATGCGCGAATAAACGCTTGGGCGGCCAGCAATATCTTTGGTTCGCCCCGGCTTAGGCTCGGTCTGTCCGAAGCCGGCAGCCCCCCGAGGCCACCGGCTTCGTACGCTTAGAGAACGAAGTCGCCGCTGTTCAGCGTGTGAATCCCTGTCAGAACGATCATGACATCAGCGATGCCATCACCATTGTTATCGGCTTGGATCACCGTCTGGTTGTGTGCAGCGTCCTGGAACCACGTCACACTATTATTCACCACCGCATTGGTCTGAGCCGCTACAAAGGCGAAAGCCTGATCATTCGCTACCCCCAAGTTAGCGTCGATGAGATGCAGATCGATCTGATCGCCAGCACCCGCTTCCTCGAAGTCAAAGATGGTATCATGACTTGCAACCGTTGATTCGTTCACAGCGGTGTAGATGAACAAGTCGCCCTGCTGACCGCCGATAAGCTGGTCCGCGCCAATTCCCCCAGTAATCTGATCGCTGTTTTGTCCGCCGACGAGGGCGTCGTCACCAGCGCCTCCAAGGATGACGTCCTGACCATTCAAACCGAAGTCAACATCCGTACCAGTCGTGACAGTAAACGCCCCGGCCAAATCGGTGCCCGTAGAGCCCACGCCGACGTGGTAGGTCTCAGTAAGGCTGTGACCGGCGCCGTCCGTTGCAGTGACGGTGAACGTGTAGTTGCCGGTGGCAATGGCTCCAGCAGCAGCGATGTTGACGCTCGCCTGGCTCCCACTTGGCGACAAGGTGAACAACGAGGCGTTGGTGCCGCCGAGTGTGAACGTCCACGACGCGCTATCGGCATCCACCGCCGTGAACGAGCCCAGGACCGACCCGCTCCCGAGTCCATTGCCCGAGAAGGAACCGCTCGCCGGATTCAAACTGAAGACGATATCAGTCGGCGCCTGAGTGTCCATCGCATCCGTCACGCCATTTATGGTGATCGTCTCGGTCTGATGGACCGTCGCGCCCTGCGCGTCCTTGATGTCGTAATTGACCACGATCACCTTGGACTGGCCGGTGTTCAACGGATCGAACGCCGCGTTGGTCGGGTCGACGGTCAAGGTCGTGCCGCTTAGGCTCACGCCGCCAGGAGCAGTCCCGGTCGGTGAGCCGCCGTCGACCGTGTACGTCACGTTCAGGATGGACAGCGTCGCGGTCTCGCCCGTGTCCTTATCCGCCGCGCCCGACAGCAGGTTGAGGGCGTAAGACGCATCGCCCTCGGTCGCGGACGAGGTCAGGGCTCCCGTCACGGTCGGCACGTCGTTGCTGCCGGTGATCTTCACCGAGACATATTCGGTGTCGGTCCCGCCATGTCCGTCGCTGACTTCGACGCCGAACTGGAGGATCACGGACTGGCCGACCGCAAGATAATCGAACGCCTGCGGCGTGGAGTTGAAGTTCCACGTGATGTTGTTGGCGTCGCCGGTGTTCGCCAGGATCCCGCTGGTCGGAGTCGCGCTGAACATCGCCAGGAGTTGCGGATCCGTGATGCCGCCCTGGCTTCCGGTCACGTTGAAAAGGAAGACATTGCTGATCGAAATCGTGTCGTTGGTGTCGACATCGGTGACCGTCAGCTTGCCGGTGCTGGTCAGCGGCGCGTTGGTCTCCGGAAGGATGACCGAGCCCGTGTCTCCGGTGTCGATACGGATATCGGGCTGGTCGTTCGCGCCCGTGAGGTTCACCGTATAGGTCTGGGTGCCGAGCGGTGCGTCGCCGTCGCTCACCGTGACGGTGAAGTTATCCTGTGCAAGCTGCCCGTCGCTCAACGTGTCGATCGCCCCAGGGTTCTGGACGTAGGTGTAGGCGCCCGTCACCGTGTCGACGGTGAGGGTTCCATAGGTTCCCGCCAGGCTGACCAGGTTGACGCCCGCCGACCCGCCGCCCTGGATGCCGTAGCTCAACGTCTCGACGTCGACATCGTGGCCGGCGAGGGTTCCGGTGAGCCCGCTCGAGGTCGTCGAGCTGCTGTTGGCGACTTCCGTGACCGAGTCGGAGGCAATTGCATCGAGCGTCGGGGTATCGTCGGCGCCATGCAGGTTGACGTTATAGACCTGGCTCGCGGATCCGCCGTGGCCGTCGCTCACGGTGACCGTGAAGCTGTCGGTCGGGTTCTCGCCCGCATCGAGGCCTTCCACCGCGCCGCTGAGCGGCGTGTAGGCGTAGGCGCCCGTCACCGTGTCGACGGTGAGCGTTCCGTAGCTCCCCGCCAGGCTGACAAGGTTGCCGCCCGCCGGAACACCGCTCTGGATGCCGTAGGTCAGTGTGTCTCCATCGACGTCCGCTCCGGACAGCGTTCCCGACAGGCCGCTGGTCGTGGTGGACGAGCTCTGGTCTACTTCCGTGACCGATCCCGCGGTGACCGCGCCGAGCGTTGGGTCGTCGTTGACCGAGTTCACCGTGACGCTGACGACCTGCTCGGTGGTCGCGCCATGATTGTCTGTAACGACGATCGTGAAGCTGTCACCACCGTGGTAATTGGCGCCCGGCGTGTAGACGAACGTGCCGGCGTTCTGGTCGAACGACACCGACCCATGCGCCGGTGACCCGCCGCTCTTCAGTGCATAGCTGAGAACGGCGTCATCATCGACATCCGAGGCGCCAATTGCGGTAGCCGAGGAAGCAGTATCCTCATCGGTCGTGACACTGTTGGTGGCTGATGCGGTTGGCGCATCGTTCGTCCCCGTCACCGTCACCGTCAGCGTCGAGCTCGCCGGAGCGCCATGCTCGTCGGTGATCGTATAGCTCACCACCACGCTCGCGCTCTCGCCCGCCGCCAGGTGGTCGAACGCCGTCCCCGGCGTAAACTGGACGTTGTTGCCAGACACCGCGAACGCACCGGCCTCCGCCGCGCTCGCCGGATTGCCGTCAACCGTCACCCCGTCGATCGAGTCCAGCGTCAGAACCGCATTGTGATCGGCGTCCGTGTCGTTCGCCACCACCGAGAACGCCTTCGCCTCGTTCTCGCCAGCACTGCCCGTATCCACATGCGCCACCGGCGTGTCGTTCGTGCCGGTCACCGTCACCGTCAGCGTCGAGCTCGACTGAGCGCCATGATCGTCCTCGATCGTGTAGCTCACCACCACGCTCGCGCTCTCGCCCGCCGCCAGGTAGTCGAACGCCGTCCCCGGCGTGAACTGGACGTCGTTGCCAGACACCGCGAACGCGCCAGCCTGGGCCGCGCTCGCCGGAGCGCCGTCAACCGTCACCCCGTCGATCGAGTCCAGCGTCAGAACCGCATTGTGATCGGCGTCCGTGTCGTTCGCCACCACCGAGAACGCCTTCGCCTCGTTCTCGCCAGCACTGCCCGTATCCACATGC
>Ga0268266_10000257_pt1 | contig 89384 bp, 84 predicted proteins | sample KBSS13metaG_FD_190356 | JGI IMG/M metagenome (GOLD analysis project Ga0268266, IMG submission 190356) | Switchgrass rhizosphere microbial communities from Kellogg Biological Station, Michigan, USA - KBS S1-3 metaG (SPAdes) (version 2) | ecosystem: Host-associated > Plants > Roots > Rhizosphere...
CATCGACCACATCGAAGTCTTGAAGCGCGGCAAGGTGCGTCGTGCAAAACTCTATTACCTGCGCGATCGTCGCGGTAAGTCGGCGCGTATTTTCGAATCCACCAATTCGCGTACCCGCAAGATCCAGGATACCGAGCGCACCGCCGCCCAGACGGCCAAGGATGCCCGCGAGGCCGAAAAGATCGCCGCCGCCGAGGCCCTGGCCAAGGAACTGGCCGCCAAGGATGCCGAAGACGCTGCTGCAGCCGCCGCTGCCGAAGCCGCGGCGGCCGCCGAGCCCAAAGCCGAATAAGGTTTTAGCGCCCGAGAGTTTCTAGAAGCCCGGTTCCGAAAGGAGCCGGGCTTTTGTTTTTTGAGGTTGGCCCCGCCTGATCCTCTCCCGCGAAGCGGGGGAGGGGGACCGCCGTTAGGCGGTGGAGGGGGCGACCGCGCGCGCAATGTCAGCGATAACCGCAGCGGGCCGCGTCTCGACCTCTTCGACGGAGAACCGCAAGACCTGATCCCCCTGATCAGCTAGCCAGCGTGTTCGACGCTCGTCATGGGCGGCCTGATCCGCATGGGACGGCCCATCGACTTCGACACATAGCCGCGCAGCCGCGCAATAAAGGTCGAGAATATAGGACCCAACTGCATGCTGGCGGCGAAAGTGCAAACCTTGCTGGTTGCGCCGGAGCAGCGACCAAAGCATCTTCTCCGGTTGCGTCATCGAGCGGCGCAGTCCCTTCGCCCGCTTCTGCGTCAGAATTGATGCGCGCATCTACGTCCGTGCCGGTGGCCGCCCCCTCCACCAGCCTATGGCTGGTCCCCCTCCCCCGCTGCGCGGGAGAGGAAAACCCGCGGGCCGGGCCAGTCAAACCGCACCAGCCGCGGAAGTATCGTACCCTCGCTAAGGCACCTCAATCCCCCAGCCCAAACCGCTTCGCCAGCCCATCGAGTAATGCTTCTAGCCCGGTGTCGAACCATTCGCCGGGCTGAAAAGCCACCGCCATCTTCTTGATGAAATCGCCCATGTCGCTGTCGCCGACCGCGGCGTGCAGCACCGGGAATTCGATTGGGTCGACGTGCTTGGTCATGAAGGCCGTGACATCGTCGAGCGACGCCCCGGCCTGCTGCTCTTCCAATCGCGCCTGAGCGGCCCGGAGTGAATTGCCGAAGACGAAGTCGTCGACAATGACCGACATGACGAGCCGGTCTTCGAAGCTCAACCCAGTTGTCTCAAGCGCGGCGATCGACTGTTCGACATGTTTTAGGCTGTTGAGGCCCGGCTTGCCGTTGCCGCTGACCAGCAGCGCCCAGGGGTGGCGGCTATAGGCATCGCGCGTGTGGCGGGCGATCGCGCCCATCGCCTTGCGCCAGCCGCCCTTGAGCGCCTGCGGCTGCACCAGGATCTCCCCCATGATGAGGTCCTCCATCGCGGCGAGCAGGTCCTCCTTGGTGCGCACATAGTGATAGAGCGACATGGTGCCGGCGCCGAGCACGGCTGCGATCTTGCGCATCGACACCTCCTCGACACCCTGCGCATCGGCGATGGCGACGGCGGCGGCGGCAATCGCCTCGGCATTGAGCGGCCGCTTGCCCTTGCGCCGCGCGCGCTCCTCTTCACGCAGCCGCTGCTTCTCGTCGCGTTGCCGGTGATGCTCGTCATGCAGGCGCTTGAGCTCGAGCAGCGCCTCGTGGTGAGCCTCCTCGCCCTCCGCTCCACCGCCGTGGTGGCGCGCATCGCGCTCCCGATGCGCAGCGCGCAGCAGCGCGAATTTGTCTTTCAGCGACTCGTCTCTTGACACTCGTACACCGTACGTCTATTGCTTTCGTACATTGTACCAATATTCGGAATTGGGCGCCAGTGGCTGCGCCCCACCTGCAAACGGGAGTTTTCGGGAATGAAGATGGACGTCCCGGATTTGGCCGTAGAGGCCCATGAACTGCGCAAGCGCTTCGGAGAAACCTTGGCGGCCGACGGCATCAGCCTGAGTGTGCCGTCGGGCACTGTGTTCGGCCTGCTCGGGCCGAATGGCGCCGGCAAGACGACGACTGTCAGGATGCTGACCACCCTGCTCGCGCCCGATTCCGGCACGGCGCGGGTCGCCGGCTACGACGTCGTAACGCAGTCGCTCGATGTCAGGCGCAATATCGGCCTTGTCGGGCAATATGCGAGCGTCGACGAGTTGCTGTCGGGCCGCCAGAACCTTTTCATGATCGGACGGCTGCATGGTTTTTCGGCACGCGACGCAAAAGCCCGCGCCGGCGAATTGCTCGAACGCTTCGACCTCACCGCGCCCGGCAACAAACCGGTCTCGACCTATTCAGGCGGCATGCGGCGGCGGCTCGACCTTGCGGTAAGTCTGGTGGTGAAACCGCCCGTCCTCTTCCTCGATGAGCCGACAACCGGCCTCGATCCGAGCGGCCGTGAGGCGACCTGGGAAGTGATCGCCGACATGACGCGCGGCGGCACGACGGTGCTGCTGACCACGCAATACCTCGATGAGGCCGACCGTTTCGCCGACCGCGTTGCGGTGATCGACCACGGGCGCGTCGTTGCCGAAGGGACGCCTGCCAATCTCAAGACTCGGGTCGGCCGCGCCATGCTGGGCATCGCGCTCGGCGAACCCTTCACCGAAGACGCGCTACGCGAGATCGCCTCGCCCTTCGCCCTGACGCCGCCCTTCATCCGCGGGACCGAGCTGATGGTGCCGCTGCGCGAACTCACCGTCACCGCCGACCTGCTGGCGGCGCTCGGCGAAGCCGGTGTTTCCCTCAACGACGTCAGCGTCGTCAAGCCAAGCATGGACGATGTGTTCTTCGAATTGACCGGCCAGCAGCCGGTCGGCGCCGAAATGGAGCCTGCCGCATGAGCACCGTGACGTTGCCCACCGCCCAGCGTGGCGGCCTCCTCAAGACGTTTGACGAAATCGGCGTCTTCATCTGGCGCAATCTAGCGCACATCCCGCGCGTCCCTGAACGCCTGCTCGACGTCACCGTGCAGCCGATCATGTTCGTGCTGCTGTTCGGCTACATCTTTGGCAGCGCCATCGATGTGGAGGGCGGCAACTATCGCGAATTCCTGATGGCCGGCATTTTTATCCAGACACTGGCCTTCCAGTCGATGACGACCGCGGTCGGTGTCTTCAACGATTTTTCGGAAGCCGTTATCGATCGCTTCCGGGCGCTGCCTATCTCGCGCATCTCGATCCTCGTCGGCCGCGCCGTTGCCTCACTCATCGAAGGTTTTTTGGGCATCGTCGTGATGGCGGTCTGCGGGCTCATCGTCGGCTGGGCCCCGCACGGCAGCTTCCCCGAGACGCTGGCGGCGCTCGGCATCATGATCTACTTCGCCTTTGCGATGATCTGCCTCGGCACGCTTCTCGGTTTGCTGGTGCGCAGCGTCGGCACAGCGCAGACCATCGGCTTCGTGCTGATCTTCCCGCTGAGCTTTGCCTCCAACGCCTTCGTGCCGATCGACAACATGCCGTGGGTCGTGCGCTTCATCACCGACTGGAGCCCGATAACGCCCGTCGTCGAGGCGCTGCGCGAGCTCTTCGGCAACCCGAACCCCATTCCCGCCAACGCCCCCTGGCCGCTGCAGAACGCGATCGAGGCCTCGCTGCTCTGGTGCACCGTGCTGACCGTCATCGGCCTAGGGCTCGCCGTTTGGCGCTATGGGGCACGCAGCCGGAGCTGATCGCACAATCCAACCTTGCGGCGATCAGCTGTGATCGCCACATGGCGGGGGCGAAGGGGAGAGCGCATGACCGACATTGCCTATATCTGCACCACCTGCGGCGTACAGCAGCCGCCATCGGCTAAGCCGCCGACCCACTGCCCGATCTGCGAGGACGAGCGGCAATATGTGAACGCCAACGGCCAAAGCTGGACGACGCCGGACGAACTTCGCGCCACGCGAAAGATCGATTGGCGCGAATTGGAGCCCGGTCTTTTCGGCATGGGGGCGACGCCGCAGATCGCCATCGGCCAGCGCGCGCTGATCGTGCCGCAACCGGGTGGCGGTGTGATGTGGGATTGCATCCCGCTGGTCAGCGACGAGAGTGTGGCGCACGTGAAAAGCACGGGCGGATTGCGTGCAATCGCGATCTCTCACCCACATTTCTTCTCCTCCAGCGTCGATTGGAGTGAGTCGCTAGACAATACGCCGATATATCTTCACGCCGATTTGCAGCGCTATGTGCAGCGTCCAAGCGCAAATATCCGCTTCTGGTCAGGCGAAACCCACGATCTTGGCCAAGGGATCACTCTCGTGCGGTGCGGCGGCCATTTTCGCGGCAGCACCGTGATGCATTGGCCGGAAGGCGCTGCCGGCAAGGGCGCCCTCTTCACCGGCGACACCATTATGGTCGCCGCCGATACCCGCTGGATGAGCTTTATGCGCAGCTTTCCCAACTACATACCGCTCAATCGGCCGGCGGTGGAGCGCATCGTCGCGGCCGTCGAGCCCTATCCGTTCGACCGCGTCTACGGCGCCTGGTGGAATCAGGTTTCGCGAGAAGACAGCCGGAAGCGGCTCAAAGCGTCGGCCGCGCGATATGTCCAGGCCATCTCCGACTAGCACCAAGATATATCTTATGCACTATCTCTTGACATAACGCAGTCCGAGGATCATCTTCCGGCTATCGTAAGATATATCGGAGTACCAATTTATGAGAGAATCAGATCACGACGATCGCCACCGCATGCGTCAGTGGGCCAAGTTCGAAGCCATGGCGCGCCGCGGCTTTGGCGGCCCTGGCGGCTTCGGCGGACCGGGAGGCTTCGGTGGCGGCTTTGGCGGCAATTGGGGCGGGTTTGGCGACAACATCCGCATCGGCCGCATGCTGGCCAGCGGCGATCTCCGCCTCGTCGCCCTCTACTTGATCGATGAGCAGCCGCGTCACGGCTACGACCTGATCAAGGCCATCGAAGATAAGACCGCCGGCTTCTATTCGCCCAGCCCAGGCATCGTCTATCCGGCCCTGACCTTCCTCGAAGAGGCAGGCTGGGTCACCTCCTCCGCCGAGGGCAACAAGAAGCTCTACACCATCACCGAGGAAGGCCGCGCCCACCTCAACGAGAACCGCCAGGCCGTACAAACCACGCTTGATTTTCTCGGCAAGGCCGGCGAGCGCATGAAGGAATGGCGCGACAAATCAAGCCGCGACGGTGGCTGGTGGAACTACCGGCAGCGCGACGACCGTACAGGCCGGCGCGAGCGTGGCGACCGCGATATCCCCGGCGTTTCAGACGAAGTCAACGCTGCCCGCAAGGAACTCAAGGCAGCGATTTCGGACGCCCTCGATGATGGCGATGAGGACGCGCAGAAGCGCCTTGCCGATATCCTTCGCAAAGCCGCCGAACTTATTCGCCGCCGGGACGTCGATCTCGGCTGATCCCAAACGACAATAAGGTGCGCGGAAAGCAGTCTTGCCGCGCACTCCTGCCAAATTTTGGCACCGCCCTGCGGCATTAACAAACTATGCAATCAGATTTTCAGACACGAGGTCGCGCCATGAATGCGGCAAAGATCTTCACACCACTCCGGGGCCAGCCTTCGGCCGACGTGGAGCTGGGCGCAATGCCCCGCTCCCTTGCCGGCCTCGAGGCCTTTTGGCCCCGCGCAGACCGGATGGGGGTTCAACCCGTCACGAACACGCCCCCATCCGGGCCCACGGCCGCCAAACCGGCCGCCAGCGAGCCCAGCGCCCAGGAGCAGGGCTGGATGGCCCTGCTCGAAATCGTCTTCGACGAGACCGGCTGGCCGGACGCCTAGCCGAGTAGCCCTCCCACACCGCACTTCCTTCTCCCCTTACCGGGGAAGGAAAGGGGGGCACCCGACCACCACTTTCCCGCCGCTTCGCCCTCCCCACTTCGGCCAAACCCGTGTAGCATGAAGAGATTCATGCCAAGGACGAGTGCGAAGTGAACAAGCTGGGTCCCATCGAGCTGGATCGGGCGGCAGCCGCCCGCCGCATCGTCGCGCGCCTCGCCGGCGTGATCGACAAGGGCAAGCTGATGACCGATCCGGTCATGACCTTTGCCTATTCGGGTGACGCGAGCTCCTATCGACTGACCCCCGCGCTGGTTGTCATCATCAACACCGAGGACGAGGTCCGCGCCGTGCTCGAAGCGGCGCGCGCCGAGGGCCTGCCGGTAACTTTTCGCGCTGCCGGCACGTCGCTTTCCGGCCAGGCCATCACCGATGGCGTGCTTGCCGTCCTCGGCGACGGCTGGCGGAAAATCAACATCAACGCCGACGGCACACAGGTGACGCTCGGGCCGGCGATCATCGTGGCCAACGCCAATGCCCAGCTCAAACGCTTCAACAAGAAGCTCGGCCCCGATCCCGCCAGCCAGGCGACCTGCAAGATCGGCGGCGTCGTCAACAACAATTCTTCCGGCATGTGCTGCGGCGTCGCCTACAACACGTATCACACCATGCATCGCCTGAGGGTCATGCTGACCGACGGCACGGTGCTCGATTCAGGCGACCCGCAATCTCGCGCCGATTTTCAGAAGAAGCGGCCGGACCTGCTCGAAGCGCTACACGAGCTGCATCACGAGGTCGAGGCCGATCCGGAGCTCGTCGCGCTGATCCGCCGCAAATACAAGATCAAGAACACCGTGGGCTATTCGCTCAACGCGCTGCTCGATTTTCACGATCCCATCGACATCCTGACGCATCTGATCGTCGGCTCTGAAGGCACGCTCGGCTTCGTCGCCGAGGTGACCTACAACACCATCGACGAGCATCCGTTCAAGGCAACCGACCTCGTCCCCTTCCCCGATCCACATTCCTGCGCCCGCGCGATCATGCGGCTCTCGAACGGCGGTGTGCAGACGACGACCGGCGTGACCGCCGCCGAATATATCGAGCGCCGCGCGCTTGGCACTGTCGAGCATCTGGCGCCGCTGGCGTTCCTTAAACCGTTCCTGACCGAAACGTCGCCGGCGGTGCTGATCGATGTCTCGGCGCCCGATAAAGCGACGCTCGAAATCGAACTCGAGAAAACGATAAAAATCCTTCGGGAAGAAGGCGCGACCAACATCGCCTTCTCGACCGACGATGTGCGCGGCCACGCCCTCTGGGACGTCCGGAAGGGCTTCTTCGCCTCGGGCGGCGCGGCGCGGCCGAAGCGCACGTCGATGCTGACAGAGGACGTTGCGGCGCCGATCGACCGGCTTGCCGATTTCGTGCTCGACATGCGCGACCTGCTCGATCGCCACGGCTACCACGACGCCATTATCTTCGGCCACGCGCTCGCCGGAAACCTGCATTTCCAGGGGAGTGACGATTTTTCAAAGCCCGGCTCAGCCGAAAAGTTCGACCTGTTCAATCAGGAACTGAGTGAGCTGGTCTCGATCAAATACAAGGGCTCGCTCAAGGCCGAGCACGGCACGGGCCGTGCCATTGCGCCGTTCGTTGAAGCCGAGTGGGGCCAGACCGCGTACCGGCTGATGCACCGCGTCAAGGCCCTGTTCGACCCCGAAGGCCTGCTCAACCCCGGCGTGCTGCTCAACGCGGACAACAAAATTCACGTCAAAAATCTAAAGCTGATGACGCCGGCCGACGAAAACGTCGACATGTGCATCGAATGCGGGTTCTGCGAGCCCGCCTGCCCATCGGCGCAGCTCACCCTGTCGCCGCGCCAGCGCATCGTCGTCACGCGCGAGCGGGCGCGGCTCAAGGCGACAGGCGAAGACCCCGAGCGGCTCGCCGCCCTCGATGAAGGTTTTGGCTATGCCGGGCTCGCGACCTGCGCTGCTGGCAATGTCTGCGCCCTGCGCTGCCCGGTCGGCATCGAAACCGGCACGATGGTGCTGGGCGAACGGGCGCGCCGTCGTACCGACGCCGACCGCCGCACCGCCCATTGGGCGGCTGACCATACCGCCGGCGTCGAAAAGACCATGCGGCTCGCCGTCGGCACCCAGGCGTTTTCGCGGACCATCATCGGTGACGGCGCGACGGATTCGCTCGCCGGATTGGCGCGGCGCATCAGCGGCAACCGCATTCCCCGCGTCAGCCGCGCGTTGAAGCCCGGGCCGGGCGCGCCAAAACGCCCGACGGCGAACCTGCATCAATCGCCCAAGGACGACGGCATTCCGGTATCGATCGCCCAGCAATTCGCGCCGCAGGGGAAGGTCGTCTACTTCCCGGCCTGCCCTACCCGCTTGTTCGGCGCGCCGGCGAAAATCGATGGCGTGCCTGACCTGCTGCCGACACCGGACGCGGTGATCGCCCTGCTGCAGCGCGCCGGTTACGAGGTCATTGTACCCGAGCATCTTGAGGGCCGGTGCTGCGGTCAGCCGTGGCAATCGAAGGGGTTTCCGGCGGAGGCCGACCGCGTCGGCAAGCGGCTCGACGCCGAGCTGTCGGCGCTGTCCGAAGGCGGCACGCTGCCCGTGCTGACCGACGCCTCGACCTGCGCCAAGCATATGCAGGGCCATGAGGGCGTGACGCCCGCCGCCGACAGCGCGGAGTTCTTAGTCGAGCACGTGCTGCCGAAGCTGAAGATCACAACGCCGCTGCCGGTCGTCGCCGTGCATCACAATTGCTCGGCGCAGCGCCTCAAGGAACAATCGGCGACCGAAACCATCGCCGCCGCCTGCGCAACTCGCGTGGCGCCGCTCTCCTCGGTCAGCTGCTGCGGCTATGCCGGCGATAAGGGCCTGTTCACGCCCGAGCTCAACGAATGGGGCACGCGCTTCGCTAAATCCGACATCCCGGCCGATTGCAAAATCGGCATCTCGACGGTGTCGACCTGCGCCTCCGGCCTTTCCGAGCGCGCCGGCATTCCCTTCGTATCGCTGGCGAGCCTGCTCGAAGCGGTGAGCCGGCCGGCGTGACCACCGCCACCATTACCGCCCTCGGCCAGCGCGGCGAGGGCGTCGCCGAGGTCGATGGTGCGCGGGTCTATGTGCCCTTCACACTGCCGGGCGAAACCGCTGAGATTGCCGTAGAAGGCGATCGTGGCACACTAACTTCGTTGCTAAAGCCGAGTCCGCATCGCATCGAGCCGTTTTGCCCGCATTTTGGGCGCTGCGGCGGCTGCCAGTTGCAGCATCTCGATGCCCAAAGCTACGCTCACTTCAAGCGCGGCCTGCTCGAGACCGCGCTAAGCCACGCCGGCATCATTACCTCGATCGCCCCGCTGATCGATGCCAGAGGCGCAGGCCGCCGCCGCATCACGTTGCACGCGCGCAAGACCGGCGCCGGATTCATGGCGTTTCACACCCATGATCTCCACGACATCGACACCTGCCCCATCACCGTGCCCACTCTGGCCGCGGCGCCCAGCATTGCCCGAGCCATTTATTCGATGATCGGCGACTGCGATGTTGCATTGACGTCAACATTGACCGGCATAGACGTCAACATAAAGCCCGAGCGCAAAGCCCGACCGGAACGCCTGACGCCGCTGATCGGCCGGTTCGGTCTGGCGCGGCTCTCGCTCGCCGGCGAGACGATCCTGCAGGCGAGCATACCCGCTGTTCGCATGGGCAAGGCGATGACCGAAATCCCCCCCGGCAGTTTTCTGCAGGCGACCGAGGCGGCTGAGGAAGCCCTGTCCGGGCTCGTAGTGGCCGCGCTGGCTGGTGCCCAAAACATCGCCGACCTGTTCTGCGGCGTCGGGCCGTTCGCGCTCCGCCTCGCCGAGCGGGCTAAAATTTACGCCGCCGACAGCGACAAGCCGGGCATTGCCGCGTTGATCAAGGCGCACAACAACACCCGCGGCCTCAAGGCGATTACCGCCGAACGGCGCGACTTGTTTCGCGAACCGCTGACCGCCATTGAGCTCAACCGTTTCGACGGCCTCGTCTTCGATCCGCCGCGCGCCGGCGCTGAGGCACAGTCGCGCGAAATCGGGAAGTCGAAGGTCAAGACGGTGATCGCCGTGTCCTGCGAGCCCAAAACCTTCGCGCGCGACGCCAAAATCCTGATCGACGGCGGCTACCGGCTGGAGGGCGTTACCCCGGTTGATCAGTTCGCCTGGTCGACGCATGTCGAAGTCGTCGGGGTGTTCAGGCGTGGCTGAATTCCGGCCCTCCACAGCCCACGAGACCCTTGGCGATGCGTTTTACGACGCCGTCGCGCCCGCGACCTTTCCCAACCTCACGCTGCGCCACCGCAACCAGCGTTGGGCGGAACGGATCGGTCTTGGCGGCCTCACCGACACCCAGTGGACCGAGCATTTTGGGAAATTTGCGCCACTGAACGGCAGCTTTGTGCAGCCTTTGGCGCTGCGTTACCACGGCCACCAGTTCCAGACCTACAATTCCTATCTCGGCGACGGCCGCGGCTTCCTCTTTGCGCAAGCGTACGACCTCGAGGATGGGCGCCTACTCGACCTTGCGACCAAGGGTTCCGGCCGAACGCCGTGGTCACGCACGGCGGACGGTCGGCTGACGCTCAAGGGCGGCGTGCGCGAGGTGCTGGCCACTGCAATGCTGGAGGCGCTTGGTGTTTACACCAGCAAGTCGTTCTCGCTGATCGAGACCGGCGAGGAGTTGGAGCGTCACGACGAGCCCTCGCCGACACGCGGCTCGGTCCTGGTTCGCCTAAGCCACTCCCATATTCGCATCGGCACCTTTCAACGCCTCGCCTTCCTCAAGGAAGAAGAAAACCTCGCAAAGCTGCTCGACTACGCGGTCCACACCTACATGCCCGATTGCTGGCGGGACGACCGCGCCGAACGCGCCGCCGCCTTCATGGAGCGGGTGTCGAAAAATGTCGCTCGTATGGGCGCGGCATGGATCGCCGCGGGCTTCGTGCATGGCGTGCTCAACACCGACAACATCAACATCACCGGCGAGAGTTTTGACTATGGTCCCTGGCGGTTCCTGCCGACTTACGACCCCGCCTTCACCGCCGCCTATTTCGACGAGAACGGGCTCTACGCCTTCGGCCGCCAGCCCGACACGCTCGCCTGGAATCTGACGCGGCTCGCCGAATGCCTCGTGCCGCTGTCGACGGTCGAGCAGCTGGAGCCCGCGCTCAATGCGTTTTGGCCAACTTTCCGAGCCGAGATCGCTGGCGCGATCCTCCGCCGCTTCGGTCTCGCTGCGGAAAGCGAAGAGAAGGACGCCGACTTCGTCACCGCGCTGTTCGCCTTCCTGATGGAAAGCCAGGCGCCCTATGAGCAGACTTTTTTCGATTGGTACGGCGGCCGGCTCAGTGAAGCCCGCGCCACACAAAGCCCCTCGGCAGACCACTACGCCTCAATCGCCTTTGCTCCATTCCGCGAGCTCCTTCTGGCGCGGAAGCCTCGAACTGGATTGAACCTCGCCGACCCCTATTTCGCGCGAAGAATCCCGCGGTCGATGCTGATCGACGAAATGGAGGCGCTCTGGGCGCCGATCGCCGCAGAGGACGACTGGCAGCTGTTCAACGCGGCACTCGGCGAAATCGAGCAGATGCGGCAGGCCTACGCGGCTTAACAATATTGTTTCCAGACGTTTCCGGCGACGACTGACGAACCGAGTCAGTAGCGACAAGTTGATGCTTGTTTTCGGGCCATTTCGGCGAGCGATGCCGGGAACCAAGTCGTCGACTCTGCCGTTATCTTGCCACATCACGCCTCTGCGAGTGGTGCTCCGGATCATATTCATGCCCTATTCGACCAATACTGGCCGACCTGGGCGGACGACTGGGGCCGGCCTTGTTCGATGGTATTGGCTCCAGGCATTCTTTGAGTTGCCGCGCGTTTGCATCGGGAGAGTGGACACCACTTTCCCCGAACGCGCTTTAGGAGACCATGACCATGCCATTTATGACGCGATTGGCCCTCGCCTCGACGCTCTTAGTTGCTTCCTTTGCACCGGCCTTTGCTGCTGGTCCTTCGCCCGTAGGCTCGTGGCTATCGACCGACGGTCAGGCGCAGGTGCGCGTGACCATGTGTGGCGACGGCACCGCGCTTTGCGCCAAGCTTACGGCGCTCCGCGGCACCGCCCGCACGGCCGAGAACCTACAGCTCCTCAATTCTTATGTCGTCGAGCGCGCCGAAATGGCCGACGCCAATAGCTGGCAGGGTACGGTCCATTTCAACGGCCAGACCGCCACCGGTCATATTACACTGGTTGGCGCCAGCACGATCTCGGTCAGCGGCTGCCAGCTGGGCATGTGCAAGACTTTTCAGTTTACCCGCGTCTCCGACCGCGTAGCGGCGGCGATGGTCGCCGCCTCAGCTGCAGCTCCGGCAGAGACGGTTGCACAGGCGCGCACGGTTGGTTTGACCGTTTCAGAGTAGGTCAGGGCTTTTCGCCGGCTTCGCGCTTCAGCTTTTCCGAGAGCCGCTCCGCAGCGGCTTTGATCGCGTCTGCAGCTTTGCTCGCATGTTCGCCGGTGCTCGACTGCATGCCGTCGATGGCCTTATCCACGGCCTGCTTGACGCTCGCTGCCGTGCCGCCCTTCTCGTATTCGTGGATGATCACGCTCTCGAGCCGTTTCACCACGGCGTCGACGGTAAAATCCTTGTTGAGGCTGCGTTCGCGGTGCTCGATCACCGAATAGATATCGATCGAATCGTCAATCGTCCGGCCGACTTCGACCAGCTTGTAAAAGCGCGCGCCCTCTTCCTTACCCCTGAAGATGAGATCGAACACCGCAACCGCGAAGGTCAGCGGCACCTGGAAGAAGTTGTGAAAATTATTCAGCGACAGTTTTGCTTCGAACACCAGCACGTCACGGATGAATTTCCAGCGCGCGTGAGGATCGGACGCATCGGACTCTTGGGGCGCCGGGCCGGGCAGATCTGTCATGAGGCATCGCCGTGCTGGAGCGTGTTCAGGAAAAGTGGTCACCACTTTTCCGGTTCGAACTCGCGACAAACCAGAGCTCTGGTGTCGCGCGGCTCATATTGTGCCGCATCCGCACGCTGACAAGGCGACGCCGGCGAGCGATCGGCAAAAGCCTTTGGCTGTTGCCGATCCGCCGAAGCCGGATTCGCGTCAAATGCCGCCGCGCACCAGTGGCCGGACCTTGCCGGTATAGAACGAGGCGAGCTTGTCATTGAGATTGGCGGCGAGGGCCGGGCGAGCCGCCGCCGCGACGTTGTCGTCGAGCTGGGCCGGCTTGCTCACGCCTGCGATGATCGAGGACACCGCCGGGTGATCGAGCAGCCAGCGCAGCGCCAGCTGCGACAGCGGCCAGCCGGTGGTGTTTAGCGTCTCCAGTTCCTTGACCAGGTCAACGCCCTTTTCGAAGGGCAGCCCCGAGAACGTCTCGCCGACGTGGAATTTTTCGCCATCGCGATTGAAGTTGCGATGATCCTCGGGGGCAAATTTTTGTGCCTTACCGAATTTGCCGGACAGCAAACCGCTGGCCAGCGGCAGCCGGACGATGATGCCGACGTCGGCCTTCTGCGCCTGCGGCAAAAGTTCGGTCGCCGCATCCTGGCGGAACAGGTTGAAGATGATCTGCAGCGTTGTGATGTTCGGGTTCTTGATACAGATCAGCCCCTGCTCGATGGTCTCGACGCTGGCGCCGTAGAAGCGGATAAGGCCGTCCTTCTGCAGATCGTCGAGCCAGGTGAAGATCGCACCGTCACGCAGCACGTCAGTCGGCACGCAGTGAAGCTGGGCGAGATCGATGGTCTCGACACCGAGCCGTTTTGCCGAGGCGGTCAGGCTCTCCCTCACCTTGGCGCGGGTGTACGTCCCATCGAAGATATTGCCGTTACGGCCGAGCTTGGTTGCGACCTTGATGTTCGGATGCTGCTTTAGCCGCGCGCCGATCCGGCTTTCGCTCTGCCCCATGCCGTAGACATCGGCGGTGTCCCAGAAATCGACCCCGACGGCCAGCGCCTTGTCGAGGATGGCGTTGGCAGTATCGTCATCGATGGTCCCGAACGAGCCGCCAAGCTGCCAGCAGCCGAGCCCGATTTCCGATACCTGATAGCCGGTCTTCCCAAGCCGCCGATGCTGCATTTTCGTCTCCTCGATCACCGCGCGTCGTGAGATTCCGGACGCGCACAAAAGCTGAACCACGCCGCGGACGATTTGGCCATCCGAACGACGTAGTAACCGTTTGGTTACAAATCACGACAAGGGACGCCGGTCAAGTTGGCCTCGCACACGCGAGGGGCCTATTGGCCAGCCTCCACGACCTCGCGGCTCCATTGTCTCCCTCCCCCTTGAGGGGAGGGATCAAGGGTGGGGGTCGATCCAGTTGCACAGTGGTGGCGGATGGACCCCCACCCGGCTGCCGCCACCCTCCCCTCAAGGGGGAGGGGAATTTCGCGGCACCGCCCCGTCCAACACCACCCTACGCCTCAATACGCCTTCACGTGCGCCTTGCTGATGAAAAACCCGTGACCGTCGTCGCGCGCGCAACTGAGGCCCGATGCCGTCGATTCACAAGTGAACGGCGCCACACGCCACGACGTGCCGTAGGCAAAGTAGTTGGTGCCGCCGCAGCAGGATTGGTCGCCGACATTTTTGATGAGTTCTGCAGGCCCATGCGCGCCGAGCGTGAAGCGCAGATAGGTCGGCGCGAGGCGGTCGCAGGAAAGCTCGGGCCCACCATCCTCGGGCACATAGTTCCCCCCGCCGCCCTTGGGCGTATAGATGCATTCGACGTTGTTGGACGGCATCAGAAAGCCGATCTGGCCGCCCTCCTCGACCGGAAATGAATTGCGCGGAAAATCGCCCGCAACCGCCGCCGAGCCACCCGCAAGCAGCAGACCGAGCGCCAATGGAGCCAAAGACTTCATGTGATGTCCCTCGAGCGCCCCCGCGCGGTGGCAATAATCGAAGCTCTCGACGATTTTGGCAAGGCTAGCGCCTGAGCAACGCCTCGAGCCCCACCGGATCGTCGGTGGTGATCTGGTCGGCCTTCAACGCCAGCAACCGTTCGGCGATCGCGGCGGTCTCGGGCGTCGTCTGGTTGAGCGTATAGGCGTCCACCGTCCGGTCCGCGTCGTGGAAGGCGGCAATCAGGTCAAAACCGTGTTCGGCGGCGAACAGCACGAGCCGGTATTCGAGGTAGATCATTTTGGCCCGGGGCGCGGCGGCGATCGCGCCCGCAACGAACTCCATGAACTCTTTGGTTTCGACGAGCCGCTCGATGGCGCCGTCGTGGCAGGGGTCGTAGCCGATCGCCAGGTCCGGCACGGGATCGGCCAGCATGAGCATCGTTTCCGCGCTACCGCCCGAAAGGATGAAATGTTTGGCGATCGGCCGCACCGCAGCGCCGAAGGTGGCGATCTCGCGCGGTCCCAGCGCGGCGGGATCCTCTTCCTTGAGGTCGAGCTGGAGGACCGAAGCTGGCGAAATGCCTTCGCCCGCCGCGATCAGCGAGCAGAGGTCTTCGAACAGCATGACCTTGTGCGCCGTCGGCTGGCCCGCGGCATCGCGCAGGTTGAGGCCTCTGATCACCGCGGCTGGCGTGTCGCGCACCAGCCCTGTGCCGGTCGTACCGCGGTCGAGCGAAAAGTCGTGCAGCACCGCGAATCCGCCTTCGGCGTGCTTGACGAGATCGACCTCGACGCTAGCGCCGGCGCGCAGCCCTTCGAGGATGCGCTCGCCGGTGAACGGCAAATCCGAAATGTGCTTTCGCGCCCGGTGCCATTTGAGCCATGTGCGGTGGCCGTTCCGGACGATCGCAACCCCATCAGCCATGGACGGCAACTGGGGTCGGCGATGCGTCGGCAGCAATCGCTGCCTGATGCGCGACCACGCCATCGCGGTAGATCGCGATTTCGCGCGGCGCGAGGCGGAGGCGCATGCCGGCCTTAAAACCTTCGCTGGGCGCCGCCATTGCCTTGAGGCGCTCGCCATTCGACAGCTCGATATCGACCATCAGATGCGTGCCGTAGTCGATGACCCGATGCGCAACAGACGCGTCCTGCGCATCGGTCCGGGTGAGCTGCAAAAACTCGGGCCGCACCGCGAGCGTCGCCGGCCCATCGGCAATCGGCACCGCGACACTCATGCCACCAGCCGCCATTCGCCCGCCGCGCACCTCGCCATCGACGAGGTTCATCGTACCGATAAAGCCGGCGACGAACGGCGTCCGCGGCTGGCGGTAGACCACATCCGGCGGATCGGCCTGTTCCACCTTGCCGTCGCGCATCACGACGATCCGGTCGGCGAGCGCCAGCGCCTCGTCCTGCCCATGCGTCACGAACAGCGTCGTGATGCCGACGCGCTGTTGAATATCGCGCACCTCTTCGCGGAGGCGTTCGCGGAGGTGCTGGTCGAGCGAAGCGAAAGGTTCGTCGAGCAGCAGGATTTTCGGCTCCAGCACCAGCGACCGTGCCAGCGCCACGCGCTGCTGCTGGCCGCCCGAAAGCTGGTTCGGCTGCCGCTTGCCGAGCCCGCCGAGACCCACCAGCTCCAGCACCGCCTCGACCTTCTGCGTAATCTCCGCCTTCGGCAGATGCCTGAGTTTCAAGCCGAAGGCGATATTGCCGGCGACGTTCATATGGCTCCAGAGAGCATGGCTCTGGAACACCATCCCCGTCGGTCGCTTCTCGGGCGGCACATCGGTGACGTCCTCGCCGTCGATCAGCACGGCGCCCGACGTCGGCGTGGCAAAGCCACCGATCATTCTGAGCACCGTCGACTTGCCCGAACCCGACGGGCCGAGCAGGCAGACCAGTTCGCCATCGCCAACCGTCAGCGACACCCGATCGACGGCGGTCGTCCCACTGAACTGCTTGGTGACGTCGCTGAGCTCGAGCTTGGCCATAACAGTCCTTTCAGGCGCCGAGGCCGCGGCCAAGAGCCTGCGGACCAAGGAAACGACGGGCGAACAGCATCGCGATGAACGAAGGCACCCAGAGGATGACTGACAGCACCGCGCCGTACTGCACCACGAGCTGGTTGTTGATGAAGGAGATCATCAGGATCGGCATCGAGCGCACGGACGGCGCGCCGATCAGCCAGGCGCCCTCTGTTTCGTAGAACGTGCCGACGAAGGACAGCAGCACGGCCGCCGCGATCGTCGGGGCGGCCTGCGGCAGCGTGATGTTGAAGAACACCTGCAGCGGATTGGCGCCGACGTCGCGCGCCGCTTCCTCGAGCCGCCGATCGATACCCTGGAAGGCAGCGGCCGGAATCCAGATCATGAACATCAGCGTGCCGACGAGCTGGATCAGCACCACGCCCCAGAACGTGCCGATGAGATGCAAGCCGAGAAAGATCGCTGCGATCGACACGATGAGGCCGAATTTCGGGAACGCATGGACGCTGAGGAACGACAGGAACAGCGCGTTGCGTCCCGGAAAATCGAGCCGCGCGAAGGCGTAGGCGGCCGGCAGGCAGATCACTGCCGAAATCGCGGTAACGGTGGTCGCCAGCGCCAGCGAGGTGGTGAGCGCGACCCACACGTCGGCACGCGCCAGCGTATCGTGCCAGAATCTCAGACCGAATTTCTGCGGCAGCACCGAGGGGTAGCGCCAGACTTCGGTGAAGGCCCAGATGCCGACCACGATCAGCGGCACGAGGATGATGACGCCGAGCAATATCGCGAGCGCAGTTCCGGTCCAGTCGAACGGCAGCCGGCGGATTTTGGCTGGAGCGGCGGGCGCAATACTGGATGAAGCGGCTTGCGTCGTCATTGGTTCTGGCTCCGCCCTTTGGCGATCGAGCGGACATAAAACAGCCCGAACACCGCGCAGAAGAGGAACGTCACCACCGCCTGCGTCTGCGCGTTCACCGGATCGTTGAGGTCCGAGAAGGTGCGCTGCATGAACGGCCCCATCATTTCGGGCGAGGCCGGCCCCAATAGGTACGGGAACGTGAAGGCCGAGAAGATGCCCAGAATGTCGAACGACAGCGCCACGAGGATCGACGTCCAGACGCGCGGAATGATGATGTCCTTGAGGATCACGAAGCCGCCGGCGCCCACATCGCGCGCGGCTTCGATCGCGGCATTCGAGACATTGCCGAGCCCCGCCATCAGGATCAGCACGGTGAGCGGCAGGTTGTCCCAGGTGAGGCCGATGATCGGTCCCCAGGGCGTCAGATAGGGCGACGGCACCTTGGGCAGATGCAGGGCGTTGAGGATGGTATCGAGCGTGCCGTTCGGCCCCACCGCCCGGATCAGCGCATAGGCGAGAATGATCGAAGGTACGAACAGCGGAAAGACCGCGAGGCTCTGCACCAGCGCCGCAAGCCGGCTTTCCGAAAAGCGCAGATAAAGGGCGATCGGCAGCGAAATGACGATCAGCAACACGCCGGTGAGGGCCGTCGTCCAGAGCGTCAGCCAGAGATTGCCGAGACTGTAGCCATCGCTGAAGAAGAACTGGTAGGAGCCGAGCGACCATTGCGGCCCCTGTGGCGTATCGATGTGGACGGTTTGGTAGAAGGCGATGAGGATCGGCCACACCACCATCCAGGCGACGAGCGCCACCGGAATGACGACGAGGAGGAGGCCGAACCACCTCCCCCCGCGCCGATGTTTCAGCGACCCAACGGCCATGCCGGGATCAGGAACCCTGCTTGATATTGGGCGCGACGGTCCGGTACCAGCCGTCATTCACCGCCGTCGTCCACTTGCCATCCGGCCAGCTCGGGATCGACTTCGGCACGACGGCCGCATACTTGGCCTGGAGGTCGGCCGAGAGATTGCTCCACTCAATGCCCGGGAAACCGCCGAGATCGGTCACGATCTTCGACTGCATATCGGGGCTCAGCACGTAGTCGGCAAGCTTCAGAGCCAAGTCTTTATTGGCCGCATCCGTTGGCACAACGGCCTGGGTGAAGCCGCCGCCAAAACCGAGGTCGGCGAGCTGCGCGACGCCGGTGGTGTCGGGCAGCACGCTCTGGGCAATGGCCTGCAGCGACTGGTCCGACCACGCCGGGATCATCGTCACGGCGCCCTGCGCCAAAAGCTGCACCGACTGCGTGTTGCCCGAGGTATAAGCGCCCTTGTTGTAGAGATAGGGCGTCAGGTCGTTGAGCAGCTTGAAGCCGGCATCGAGCATGGCCGGGCTCGTCGCATCGCTCCAGTTGTCGACGGTGAATTTCGAGGGGTCTTTGCCGTTCGCCTGATAGATGGCGCGGTAGACGAAGTTGCCGCCCGAGCCGCCCTTGTCGGGCCGGTTGTAGATGAACTGGCCGGGATTGGCCTTGATCCAGGCGATGAGATCGTCCCAGCTTGTCGGCACCTTGTCCTTGCTGAGCTTGGTCGAGTCGTAAGCGAGCAGCACTTGCGAGCCACGCCAGGGCAGGCTGAACGGCGTCTGGATCGCCAGCTTGTTGACCTTGGCGTAGTTGGAAATCCCCGACTTGCTCCAGTCGACCCAGAGGCCGGCCGCGATGCCGCCACTCGGCAGGTTCGGGTCGTATTCTTCGATGAAGTCGACCTGCGGATCTTGCTTGGCCGAAAGCGCGGCGAGCGCGCGGGCGGCGATGGCATCAAGCGCGCCACCGGCGCGGGCGATCACCACGTTGACGGTGGCGCCCGGATTGGCCGCCTCAAAGCCCGGCTTCACCACGTTGGTGAGGAAGTCGGTGATGTTGGCGTCCGAGTTCGAATAAACATTGATGGTCTTTGCGTCGGCCGCGAAGGCCACGCGCGGCATGATGACGGCGGTGGCCACGGCGGTCCCGCCAACGAGCAGTTCACGTCTGTTCATCAGAGTCTCCCACAAGCGAAAACACGGGCGCGAAGCCCGAATTCCTTCGCCCCGCCTCAGTAAGGTTCGGGGCACCCTAGGCATCCCGCCCAACGCCGGCGTGACGGATTTACGACAATTACGTGACAGTCTTACCCATTGATATTGTGGCAAGCTTAGGCGTCTTGGTCACATGCAGCAAGCGCCGAGTTCCATTTTCGTCACGATTGGAACGTTTATTCCATCGGTCCAACCGGTTCATTGCAGCTTCGCAAAGCGCCGCTATTGAGGCGCGGCCGAATGCCACCCGCCGCACCTGGATTTGAACGGTTGCGGCCCCCACCTCATTTGGCGCAATGCTAAGGTTAGGATCGCCCGCGCAAGGCCGGCGTCGTGCATTTGGAGGACGACAGAATGCAAATTGGTATCGTTGGCCTTGGCCGTATGGGCGCCAACATCTCCCGTCGTCTGATGCGGGCAGGCCATTCCTGCGTCGTCTACGACATCAACGCCGCAACCCGCGATGCCCTTGGCAAGGAAGGGGCGACGGCCGTCGCCTCGATTGAGGAAATGGCCAAGACCTTGACCGCACCCCGCGCCGTCTGGGTGATGCTACCTGCCGGCCCGATCACTGAATCGACCGTCAACCAGTTCGCGGCGCTGCTGGCGTCCGGCGACACCATCATCGATGGCGGCAACAGCTATTATAAGGACGATATCCGCCGCGCCAAAACGCTCGAAGCCAGCGGCATCCACTATGTCGATGTCGGCACCTCGGGCGGCGTCTGGGGGCTTGATCGCGGCTATTGCATGATGATCGGCGGACCGAAAGTCGCGGTCGACCATCTCGATCCAATCTTTGCCGCGCTCGCCCCCGGCCTCGGCACGATTCCCCGCACGCCGAACCGCGACGGGCACGACCCGCGCGCCGAGCAGGGCTACATTCATGCCGGCCCGTCGGGCGCCGGCCATTTCGTCAAAATGGTCCACAACGGCATCGAATACGGGCTGATGCAGGCCTATGGCGAAGGTTTCGACATTTTGAAGAACAAGCTCTCGACTGATCTGCCGGTCGATGAGCGCTTCGTGCTCAACATGGCCGACATCGCCGAGGTCTGGCGGCGCGGCAGCGTCGTGTCGTCGTGGCTGCTCGATCTCGCGGCCAGCGCCCTCGCCACCGATCCCCAGCTCGCCAATTTCTCCGGCTTCGTGCAGGATTCGGGCGAAGGCCGCTGGACCGTCGAGGCGGCAATCGAAGAGGCCGTGCCGGCCGAAGTGCTGACGGCATCGCTCTTCACCCGCTTCCGCTCGCGGCAGGACCATAACTTCGCGGAGAAGATGCTCTCTGCCATGCGCTTCGGTTTCGGCGGCCACGTCGAAGCCAAGGAGCCCGGCAACGCTGCGTCGTCCGCCGCCTCCATCGGACCGGGAGCAACAGCCGGCAAGGGGAATTAAGATGGCCGGCGCCGCTACCCTCAACGTCAAACCGACCACCAAGCCGGTGACCGCCACCCCGGGCCTCGAACAGCCTGATCCCTGCGCCATCGTGATTTTCGGCGCCGGCGGCGATCTCACCAAACGGTTGGTTGTGCCGGCGCTCTACAATCTGTCGCGTACCGGCAAATTGCCTGAGAATTTTGCGCTGATCGGCGTCGATCTGGCGCCCGGCGATACCGCGACCTGGTGCAAGAACCTGCGCGCTATGCTGCAGAGCTTCGTCGGCAGTGCGACCGCCGAACTCGCCGTCAGCCAGATCGATGAAAAGGCTTGGGACTGGCTGGCGAGCCGCATGACCTACATGCAGGGCGACCTCACCACGCCCGATCTCTACGCCCAGATTGAAACCGAACTGAACAAGATCGAAACCGAGCGGAAAACCCTCGGCAACGCCATCTTCTATCTCGCCATTGCCGACCGCTTCTTCGGCACCGTCGTCGACCATCTCGGCAAAGCTGGCCTCGCCGATGAGGACGAAGACGGCGACGGCAAACGCAACTACTGGCGGCGCGTCGTCATCGAAAAGCCGTTCGGCCACGACCTGGCGTCGGCCAAAGCGCTCGACCGGCAGATCGGCCGCGTTCTGAACGAAGACCAGATCTTTCGCATCGACCATTTTCTCGGCAAGGACGCCGTGCAGTCGATCATGGCGTTCCGCTTCGCCAACGGCCTGTTCGAACCGATCTGGAACCGCGACCGTATCGACCACGTGCAGATCACCGCCGCCGAGACGGTCGGCGTCGAGCTGCGCGGCAAGTTCTACGAAGTGACCGGCGCGCTGCGTGACATGGTGCCCAACCACCTCTTCACGCTGCTGTCGATGGTTGCCATCGAGCCGCCCGTCGGCTTCGACGCAACCGCCATCCGCAACAAGAAGGCCGAGCTTTACCGGGCCATCAAGGCCATCACGCCGGGGAAGGCCGTGCGCGGCCAGTACGGCCCTGGAACGGTCGCCGGCAAGGCCAGCGTGCCCTACCGGCAGGAACCCAACGTCGCCCCGGACTCGAACACCGAGACCTTTGTGGCGCTGCAGGTCGAAATCGACAACTGGCGCTGGGCCGGCGTGCCGTTCTATCTTCGCACCGGCAAACACATGTCGCATCGCGAAACCGAAATCGCCATCCGCTTCAAGCCGGCCCCTTACGCCGCCTTTGAGAACACGCAGGTCGCAACGCTGCCGCCCAACTGGCTGGTGCTGCGGATCGCCCCTGACGATGGCATCTCGCTGCAGTTCGAGGTGAAGCGCCGCGGCGCCGACATGGAACTCGCCGCGGTCAAGATGGATTTCCGCTACGACGACTATTTTCCAAAGAGCGCCAATGTCGGCTACGAGACGCTGATCCACGACATCATGCAGGGCGACCAGACCTTGTTCATGCGCGCCGATATGGTCGAGGAAGCCTGGCGCATCGTCGAGCCGGTGCTAAAAGCCTGGGGCAAGAACAAAGCCGATTTCCCCAATTACGATTCCGGCACCGATGGCCCCGCCGCAGCCGATGAACTCATCTCCAAAGGCAGCGATCGCAAGTGGCGAACCGTCGGCGGCGACCTGCCCAACAAGAGCTAACCCAAGAAGTAGCAGCGTCCCAAACCCCAAGATCAGGAGAAACCATGACCCCGCGCGTGAAGGAAATTCTGAGCTGGTACGGCGCCGACAGTCCCGGCACCCTCACCAACCTTGCGCGGCTGCTCAATCACGGACGCCTCGGCGGCACCGGAAAACTCGTGATCCTGCCGGTCGACCAGGGGTTTGAACATGGGCCCGCCCGCTCCTTTGCGCCGAACCCGCCGGCTTACGATCCGCGCTATCACTTCGAACTCGCCATCGAAGCCGGCTGCAACGCCTATGCCGCCCCGCTCGGCTTTCTCGAAGCCGCGGCGCGCGACTATGCCGGCGAAATCCCGCTGATCCTAAAACTCAACAACTCGGATTCCCTCAGCGCCGAAAAAGACCCGACGGAAGCAATGACTGCCGGCGTATCGGATGCCCTCCGCCTCGGCTGTTCGGCCATCGGCTTCACCATCTATCCGGGCTCGGCGCACCAGTTCGAGATGTACCAGCAGATCCGCATGCTTGGCGAAGAAGCCAAGCGCCACGGCCTCGCGGTCGTCATCTGGAGCTATCCGCGCGGCTCGGCCATCTCCAAAGAGGGCGAGACGGCGATCGACGTCATCGGCTACGCCGCCCAGATCGCCGCCCAGCTTGGCGCCCACATTATCAAGGTGAAGCTGCCGAGCGCTTACCTCGAACAGGACGCCGCCAAGAAAGTCTACGAGGACAAAAAGATCCCGATCGCGACGCAGGCCGAACGGGTGCGCCACGTCGTGCAATGCGCCTTCGACGGCCGCCGCATCGTCATCTTCTCCGGCGGCGCGGCGGTGTTCGACGAGGCCAAGCTGATGGCCGAATACCGCGCCATCCACGAAGGCGGTGGCTTCGGCTCCATCATCGGCCGCAACTCGTTCCAGCGCAGCAAAGCCGACGCGCTGAAATTGCTCAGCGACGTGATGGCGATTTACGAGAGCTGAGAGCGTTAGGCTTTACGCCTGCCTCTGACCACCGGTCATTCCCGCTTTCGCGGGAATGACCCTATGCGTGGACCAGCCGGGGCGCCTATTCCTCCGTCGGATAGTGCATGTACATCGACTGCAACCCGACGCGGCCCGGCCCGGTAAAGCGGTTGACGATGAGGTTGCCGGCGGCGCCGAAGAAGCCGGAGGACAGCTTGTCGATCACCGTGTCCATGCGCACGCCAGGGTCCTTGTAGAGCCAGCCGCCCGGTTCGATATCGACCTGCTCGCCCGGCGCCAGCACCTTTTCAAACACATTGCCGTAGCCATGCACCCAGACGATCCCGTCGCCGGTTGCTTTGAACTTGTCGATGAAAAAGCCGGTCGAGGAGAACAGCATATTGGCGACGCCGCGGACGCGGGCGAACGTGTAGTCGATGTTGCCGGTTGCCGCGAGAAACTGGTGCTCGCGCACGTCGATTTCCTGCCCAGCCTTGAGATGGATCGGCGCCACGTGCCCGGCGCCGTCGCGCGAAAATGCAATGAGGCCAGGGCCCGACGCCTCGGTGACAAAGATCTGCATGCCGGCCATCATGCGCTTCAGCGCGCCCTTCATCGGGCGAAGGCTGACGCGGACCTGCGGGTTCTTCCAGAGCAGAATGTGGTGCTCGAAATAAACCGGCACCTTGCTCACATCGACGGTCAGCACCGGCACCAGCTCGCCATCGAGATGGTAGGTGACGCCGCCAAAAGTCTCGTCGTGGACCTGGGTCGGCAGCAGGGTCGGCATGTCGTTGGCCATAGGACGCTCCGTTGGTTTGGGAGCGGCCGGGTACCATGGGCGGCATGAACGCCCGATGAGCAAGGGTGCGGCGGGATGACGCAGGGCGGAGCGTTTGGCTCCCCCTCACCCTGTCCTACCGGACGGACCTCTCCCCGACGGGGCGAGGAACGGCAAAGCCGTGCCGCACCATTGAGCACAACGTCAGCGGATTCCTCTCCCCGTCGGGGAGAGGTCGGTCGAGCGAAGCGGAGGCCGGGTGAGGGGGAGCCAAATGCACTCCCCTCAGAACACCTCAGGCACGTACAATTCCGGCGGCACCGGTAGGCGCTTGTAGTCGGCGTGGTGGACGCGCTCGGGCAGTTCGATATCGGCCTTGGGCACATCCCCATAGGGAATGCGGCTCAGGAGGTGCGCGATGCAGTTGAGGCGCGCCCGCTTCTTGTCGTCGGCATGCACGACCCACCACGGCGCTTCGTGCGTGTGGGTGCGGTCGAACATCTCTTCCTTGGCCTTGGTGTAGTCTTCCCAATGGACGCGGGATTCGAGGTCCATCGGCGACAGCTTCCAGCGCTTCAGCGGGTCCTGGATACGCATCGAGAAGCGGAATTCCTGCTCTTCGTCGGAGATCGAGAACCAGTATTTCAGCAGCACGATGCCGGAGCGGACCAGCATGCGCTCGAACTCGGGCGTCGAGTGGAAAAACTCTTCGAGTTCGTCCGGCGTACAGAACCCCATGACCCGCTCGACGCCGGCGCGATTGTACCAGGAACGGTCGAACATCACCATTTCGCCGGCTGCCGGCAGGTGCGGCACGAAACGCTGAAAATACCATTGCGAGCGCTCGCGCTCGGTCGGCGCCGGCAGCGCCACGACACGGCAGACGCGCGGATTGAGCCGCTGCGTGATACGCTTGATCGCGCCGCCCTTGCCGGCGGAATCGCGGCCCTCGAAGATCACCGCGACCTTGAGCTTATGGTACTGCACCCAATCCTGCAGCCGCACCAGCTCATGCTGGAGGCGGAACAGCTCGCGGAAATAGACCTTTCGATCCATCGCCGGATGGGTCGGCTCGTACCCCGATTCCTTGAGGAGCGCTTCGAGCCGGTCGTCCTCCATCTCCTGTTCCAGCTCTTCGTCAAAGCTGTCGGTGATTTCGTCGCGGATGCGCTCGAACTGCGTCTGCTCAATCAGGTCATCGGCCATCGCGAAGGCTCCTTCATCGGGATAATTCCGAATTGAGGAGCCATACTAGCATTGCGGATTTGTGACATGCCTCACCGTCGGCACGGGAGCGCCTCACCCCACCCTGAAGGCATCCCGTGGGAGTTCGGACAAAATCTCTGCATGGTCCTTCCTGAGGATGACGATTTCCTCGAGCCGGATACCGAAGCGGCCGTTGAGATAGACGCCGGGCTCGATGGAAAACACGTTGCCTTCCTTGAGGATGCGCTCGGACGTGCCGGTGATATAGGGCGGCTCATGCACGTCGATGCCGAGGCCGTGGCCGAGCCGGTGCAGGAAATACTCGCCATAGCCCGCCGCCGTGATGACGTCGCGCGCCGCCTTGTCGACGACACTGGCTTTGACGCCGGGCTTTGCTGCAGCGACCGCGGCCTTCACCGCCTCATTGACGACGCCCCAGACTTTTTCGAACTCCGGATCGGCCTTACCGATGGTGCCGACGCGGGTCATGTCGGACGGATAGCCATCCTTGCGACCGCCGATATCGAGCAGGATCGCGTCGTTCGCCTTCAGCACCCGCGACCCGGAATGGTGGTGCGGGAAAGCGCCGTTTTCACCAAAGCAGACCAGCGTGAACACCGGGCTCGCGCCATGCGCTTCAAAATAGTCGGTGATGACCTTGACGATATCGAGCTCGGTGACGCCCGGCTTGCAGGCGGCAAAACCGGCGCGCATCGCCCCGTCGTCGATCAGCGCGTTTTCCTTGAGCGCCTTGTACTCAGTCTCGTCCTTCTGGGCCCGGAGGCTGCCGATCGTCGGCTCGGTGAACTCGCGTGAAACCTCGGGCAGCGCATCGAGCACCAGCAGCGCAAAGTCCGCGCGCATCGTCTCGTCGAGCCCGATTTTCAGGCCCTTGCGGTGCGCGTCTGCATCCTTCAGCAGTTCGGCCAGCGCCGCATCCGGGCCATCCGCGTCGGTCCATGTATAGAACGGCAGATCTGTCACCGCCCGCGAGCTGTCGGCATTGAGCGAGGGCATCAACAGGCCGGCAAAACTCTGCGTCACCACCAGCATCACCGGGCGCTCGTCGCCATGCGGACTGAGGCCCGAAAGCCAGACCATGTGCGAGGACGGGCCGAGCACGACCATATCGGTCTGCGTCGACTGCATGCGGGCCCGGAGGCGGGCAAGACGGGGGGAGTAGTCCATGGGAATTTCCTAAGCCGCTGCTTTAGTTGTTCGAACGGGATGGTGCCGCAAATGTCCCTCCCCCTTGAGGGGAGGGTGGCGGTAGCCGGGTGGGGGTCGATCCGCCAGCGCAGTGCAACTGGATCACCCCCACCCTTGGCGCTTTGCGTCTCCCTCCCCTCAAGGGGGACGGAGATGATGGAGTCGCTACTTAACGCGACCGGTTCAGTTCTTCTTCACCAGCCGGTAGAACACGTCGTCGTGCACCGCGCCGTTGACGTAGCCCGAAACCTTCGGGCTCATGGCGATCTGCGCCACTTCCTGGAACGTCTCGATGATCGGTGAGGAGGCCTGCTGCTTCTTCTGCAGGTCGATATACATGGCGTTGCGCTTGTCGGGATCGCTCTCCGCCTTGGCTGCCTTGACCTCGGCGTTCATGTCGGCCGGCGGCCGCCAGGCGTTACGCCAGGTCGTCGTCGGCTGATAACTGCCGTCCGAATTGTCCTCGTTGTAGGCGAAGGCCGAGGCGTTGGAGTCCGCGTCCTTGAAGTCGGGCGCCCAGTAAAGCAGCATCGCCTGGTGCGTGCGGGCGCGGTACTTGGTGATTACCTGGCCGCCGGTGCCCGGAATGATCTGGAAGTTGATGCCGGCCTTGGCAAAGCTCGCCTGCATGGATTGCGCCATGTCGGTGAACGGCGACGAATTGATCACGTCGAGCGTGATGTTGATCGGCGTCTTGATGCCGGCCTTGTCGAGGATCGCCTTCGCCTTGTCCGGATCATAGGTATACGGGTTGTCGTCGAGCGCACCGGGGAAACCCGAGGGCCAGAACGCCTGGTGGATGACCATCTGACCCTTGAGGAAGGTATCGGTCATGCCCTTGTAGTCGACGAGGTAGTGCGCCGCTTCCCAGAATGCCGGATTGGTCAGGTCCTTGTCCTTCTGGTTGAAGGAGAGGAAGTGGACCGCCGCCTGCGGATAGGTCTCAACCTTGAAGGCGGCCGGATCGAGGCCCTTGATCTGGTCGGGCGTCAGGTTCTTGGCCATGTCGACGTCACCCGACTGCAGCAGCAGAAGCTGCGTCGCCGCTTCCGCCACGTGCTTGACGATGACGTGCTTCATGGCCGGCGCGCCGAGGAAATAATCGGGGTTGGCGTCGAACGACATGATTTCGTTGGCGCGGAAAGTCTTGAGCACGAATGGTCCGCTGCCGGCCGAATTGGCCTTGAGCCAGGCATTGCCCATGTCGCCGTTCGCCTCGTGCGCCATCACCGTCTTGCTGTCGACCACCGAGGCGGCGTGCGCGGCAAGAATGTTGAGGGCGTAGGCCGAGGAAATGTCGCCGGCATATTTGACGACGATGGTCTTGTCGTCCTTGGCGGTTGCCATGTCGGCGTAGTTGTCCTTGGTCCAGCCGATGGCGCCAAGGATGGCGACCGGGGACTTGTTGAGGACGAAGACGCGCTTGATCGAATAGATGAAGTCGGCGGCCGTCACCGGATTGCCCGACGAGAATTTCACGCCATCGCGCAGCGTGAAGGTGATGGTCTTGTTGGCGTCGTCGATCAGCCATTTGCTGGCAAGGTCTGCCGCCAGCGTCTTGGTGTCGGCCGCGTCGTATTGCACCAGCCGGTCATAGGTCTGGGTCACGTATTCGCCCGAGGAGAACTCATAGGCCTCCGCCGGGTCGATCGAGACGATATCGTCGATGTTCTGCGCCACCACCAGCGTATCGGCGGGCGTATCGGCGCGCGCTGCCGCCATTGGCAGCGCCAGAAGCGCAAAGGCTGCCGCGATCGCCGCGGCCTTTATCAAACGCATGTTCAACTCTCCTGACTTTCCTTCGTCCTGTGGGTCGTCTTGCTTGGGGTAGTTTTAGGCAGACTCTTGAGCGGCTTGGTGGATGGATGAACGGGCGGCATCCGATTACTCGCGCCGCGATTGCCGCGAGGCCGGAACAACGCCACCGTGCCGGTCCAGAGCAGCCGCACGGTTTTGTCAGTGCTGTTCCACCACGAGTGCGGACGGTTACCGCGAAAATGAAAGCCGTCGCCGGTCCTAAGCACCATCTCATCGGGCTCGACGCGGACCCGGAGTTCACCGTCGAGCACGTAAATGATCTCTTCGCCCTCGTGGCTCACCGTCTCCGAGCGATAACCCGGCGGGATCGAGAGGATGAAAGAGGAGAGCACATTGCCGGCAAAGTCGGTGCCGATGCGCTCGTAGAGGATCGAGGAACCCGAAACCGAGAACGATTGCCGCTCGCTGGCCCGCGACAGGGCGTTCTCTGCATCGGGCGTTGCGATGAAGTAGTCGACGCCGACATCGAGGCTGCGGGCGATCTGGGCTAGGGTGCCGAGGGACGGGGTGGCGAGGTCGCGTTCGACCTGGCTGACGTAGCCAACCGAGATGCCGGCGGCTCCCGCAAGCTGCTGCAGCGTCAGGTGCAGTTGCCGCCGCCGCGCGCGGATCAGCGGCCCGACCTTGGGCTGCACCGATTGCAGCGCTTTGTTCACCCCAGCACCCACGCCGTCCCCTGCGCAGTAAAATTTTTTTGATCTAAGCAAAAGAGTTTGTATTGTGGAAGCGAAATTTTGTGCGGCGCCGGTGACCTGCCGCAATGTTGGGCATCGCGCAGCGGACCACCGGCGCTACACTGCAATTGTTTGATCAGCGTGGGAGCACCACCGAGCGTGGCCTTCGAATCCGAAACCGCGATCGCCGCCGCCGTCGACGAGGCGACGACCATCCCCCAGCGTCGCGGCCGCAGCCGCGCTGCCCGCATTGCCATCAGCCTCGGCATTTTCGTCGCGACCCTGGCGCTGACCTTCCTCGGCTTGCTCGCCATCACCTTCTTCATCGGCCGCGTGGTGCCGATCGATCCGGTGCTTGCCGTGGTTGGCGATCGCGCCACCAAGGCGGTCTACGACGCCACCCGCACGGCCATGGGTCTCGACCGGCCGCTCCCGCTGCAATTCGTCAGCTATGTCTGGGACGTGCTCCACGGCAATCTCGGCATGTCGGTGTCGACCGGCCAGCCGGTTGCCTCGGACCTGCTGCGCGTCTTCCCGGCGACGCTCGAAATGGCGACCCTCGGCATCCTGATCGGCGTCGCCATCGGCGTGCCGATCGGTGTCACGGCGGCGACGCGGCAGGGAAGCTGGGTCGACCAGACGATCCGCGTCGTCGGCCTGCTCGGCTATTCGGTACCGGCCTTCTGGCTCGGCCTCGTCGGTCTCGTGCTGTTTTACGCCCGGCTCAAATGGGTGTCCGGTCCCGGCCGCGTCGATATCGCCTATGACGGTCTCGTCGGTCAGCACACCGGCCTGATGCTTATCGACAGTCTCATCGAAGGCAATTTCGACGTATTCTGGAACGCGCTTCGGCACCTGATCCTGCCGGCCTCGATCCTTGGCTTCTTCAGCCTCGCCTACATTGCCCGCATGACCCGCTCCTTCATGCTCGACCAGCTCGCGCAGGAATACGTCACGACGGCACGGGTCAAAGGCCTGCCGGAGCGGATCGTCGTCTGGCGCCACGCGCTGCGGCCGATCCTCGTGCCGCTGATCACCGTGATTGCTTTGTCCTACGCGGCACTGCTCGAAGGCTCGGTGATGATCGAGACGATCTTTTCCTGGCCCGGCATAGGCAACTACCTGACGACGGCCCTGCTCAACGCCGACATGAACGCCGTGCTCGGCGCGACCCTCGTCATCGGCGCCTTCTACGTCATCATCAACAAGGGGTCGGACGTGCTCTACCGCCTCGTCGATCCGAGGGCGCGATAATGACCGACCGCATCCTTTCCCGCGACTGGCTGCTCGACGACAGCCCCGCTTCACGCCTCCAGGCCCGCCTTGGTGGCCTCTATCGGGCCTGGATGGCGCTGCTCGCCAACCCGCTCGCCGTGCTGGGTGCAGTGATCATCCTCGTGCTGATCCTCGCCGCGATTTTTGCGCCGTTGATCGCCCCTGCCGATCCCGTTGCGCAGGATTTGCCGCACCGCCTCCAAGCCCCAAGCGGCGCGCACTGGATGGGCACCGATGAACTCGGCCGCGATATCTGGTCGCGCGTCGTCTACGGCACGCGCATCACGCTCGAGATCGTCATTCTCGTCGCCGTGCTGGCAGCCCCGGCCGGGCTCGCCATCGGCGCCATCGCCGGCTATTTCGGCGGCTGGATCGACCGCATTCTGATGGGCCTCACCGACATTTTCCTGTCGATGCCAAAACTCATCCTCGCGCTGGCCTTCACCGCCGCGCTCGGGCCCGGCATCGAGCACGCGATCATCGCCATCGCCATCGCCTCATGGCCCGGCTACGCCCGCATCGCCCGCGCCGAAACGCTGACCATCCGCCGCTCCGAATTCATCGCCGCCGTGCAGTTGCAAGGCGCCTCGAGCACCCGGATCATCTGGTCGCACATCCTGCCGCTCTGCACGTCTTCGCTGATCATCCGCGTCACCCTCGACATGGCCGGCATCATTTTGACCGCCGCCGGCCTCGGCTTCATCGGCCTCGGCGCACAACCGCCCCAGCCCGAATGGGGCGCGATGATTTCGGGCGGCCGCTCCTTCATCCTCAACCAGTGGTGGGTCGCCACCATGCCGGGCTTCGCCATCGTCATCGTCAGCCTCGGCTTCTGCTTCCTCGGCGACGGACTGCGCGATGTTTTGGACCCCAAGAGCGGAGGCCGCCGATGACCGCCCCCCTGCTCGATGTCGAAAACCTCCGCGTCACCTTCCCGACCTCGCGCGGCCCGGTCGAGGTGGTCAAAGGCGTGAGTTTTGCCCTTGGCCGCGAGCGGCTGGGCATCGTTGGCGAATCCGGCTCGGGCAAATCGATGACCGGCCGCTCAATCCTGAAACTGATCCGGCCGCCCGGGAAAGTCACCGCCGACCGCCTCGCCTTCGACGGCATCGATCTCCGCAACCAGTCCGAGCGCGATATGCGAAGAATCCGCGGCGCGCAGATTTCGATGGTGATGCAGGACCCGAAATTCTCGCTCAATCCGGTGATGACCATCGGCGACCAGATCGCCGAGGCACTGCAGGCCCATGAGCGCATTCCCGGCAAGGCAATGCGCCAGCGCGTGGCCGACATGCTGGCCTCGGTCCGTATCGATGATCCTGAGCGCGTGGCGAAGCTCTTCCCGCACGAGGTTTCAGGCGGCATGGGGCAGCGCGTGATGATCGCCATGATGCTGATCCCCGAGCCCGACCTCTTGATCGCCGACGAACCCACATCCGCGCTCGATGTTTCGGTGCAGGCGCAGGTGCTCGAGATTGTCGACGAACTGATCAAGCGGCGCGGCATGGGGCTGATCTTCATCAGCCACGACCTGAATCTCGTCGGCAGCTATTGCGACCGCATCCTCGTGATGCGGGATGGCGCCGTGGTCGAGACCTGCGCGGCACGGGATTTGGCGAGTGCTACCCACCCCTATACGCGCGGCCTTTTAGCCGCCGTGCCGCGCCTCGACGAAAACCGGGCCGAGCTCCCCGTCCTCGACCGGAGTGCCGCATGAACGCGCTCCATCTCAAGAACCTCGACATCTCCTACGGCGAAACGCAGGTCACTTCTGCCATCAGCCTCGACATCGCCGAGGGCGAAAGCTTTGCGCTGGTCGGAGAAAGCGGCTCCGGCAAATCCACGGTGCTGAAAGCCATCGCGGGGCTCGCACCGGACTGGACCGGCGAAATCACGGCCTTTGGCGCGCCGCGCGGCCATGGCGTCGACCGTGCCTTCGCCCGCAACTGCCAGATGGTGTTTCAGGATCCCTACGGCTCTCTCCATCCGCGTAAAACCGTCGATGCGGCGCTCAGCGAGCCGCTGCGCATTCAAGGCATCGGCGACGAATCCGCGCGCATTGAAAAGACCATGGATGCCGTCGGGCTCGACCGGCGCTTCCGCTTCCGTTTTCCACACCAGCTTTCAGGCGGCCAGCGCCAGCGCGTCGCCATCGCCCGCGCCTTGATGCTCGAACCGAAAATCCTGCTGCTGGATGAGCCGACCTCGGCGCTCGATGTTTCCGTGCAGGCCGAAATCCTCAATCTGCTGAAACGCCTCAAGGCCGAGCAGAACCTCACCTTCCTGCTGGTGACGCACAACCTGCCCGTCGTTTCCTTCCTCTGCGACCGGCTGGCGGTGATGCGCCGCGGCAGGATCGTCGAGGTGGCAACGGTGGACCAGCTCAAGCGCGGCGGCCTGGTCGATCCGTATTCGCGCGAACTGGCAGCGCTGAGCGGCCACGACGCGCCGCAGCGCCTCCGTGAAACCGCCGGCTACTACGCCGTCTGACGCGTAAACCAACCACATGACTCCGGGAACTATCCATGACCGACGCTGACGTCTTTGCTGCGACCTCCACCTTCGAACGCGCGCTGGCAACCATGAACAAGGGCGACGACGCCTGGCAGGCGCTGCGTGTCCTCTCCGAGACGCTGGTCGGGGTAAAACTGTTCACCGTGATGACCATCGACTGGACCAACGAGCGGGCCGGCCGGGTCTTCACCAGCCACTCCGAGGCCTACCCGGTTTCGGGCACCAAGCCGCTGCGCTACGACAATCCGTGGTTCGATATCGTGCACCGGCAGCGCCAGACTTATGTGGCCAACACCATCACCGAAATGGAGCCGCATTTCCCCGACCACGAAACCATCGCTTCACTCGGCTGCGGCTCGATCGTCAACCTGCCGATCGAACTTGCCGGCGCGATGGTCGGCACCGTGAACCTGCTCCACGAGGAACAGCATTTCACGCCGGAACGCGTCGCGGTCACAAAGCACCTCGTGCTGCCGGCCAAGGCCGCCTACCTCGCCACCTGGTATTTTCAGCGCAGCGAGTGAGTGGGCAAGACGCCATCCCTTCCTTCTCCCCTTGCGGGAGAAGGTGGATCGGCCGTCAGGCCGAGACGGATGAGGGGTGAGCCACAAACACCGAACTCGCGGCTCACCCCTCATCCGCCCTTCGGGCACCTTCTCCCGCAAGGGGAGAAGGAAGACTCGCGCTTGGGGCTCGCCCTACGCCGCCGTCGGCGTACAACCCGTTACGTCGGCCGAGGCCATCGGCTTGGTCACGTTGATCGATTCATTCGGCCCGAGCGCCCAGTTGAGCTTATAGCTCCCCGGCGTCTTCGTCTTGGGACCAACGATCGTGTAGGCGAACACGGTGCCGGGCTCGACATCCTTGCTGCCCTTGTTCACCACCTGGACGGTGACCTTGGTGTCGGCCTTGCTGAGCTGGCAGTAGAGCGGCCCCACGGCAGGCGCCGGTTTGGCCATGGGCTTTGCCGTCATGGTCGACGCTGCCATCGAGCTGGTCGCAAGGCTTGCCGCAAGCACCGCAACGGCGATTGTAAGAACTTTCATCGCTGAACCCTCCTGTTGGTCCCGCGGCCACGCTTTTCGGACACGGGCAGGCTGAACGAATAGGCTTCGCGATAGAACTGCGGGAGCGGCAAAATTGTCGCTGCGCCGCTATGACGCAACAGCGGTTCAGGGGTTGTTGGCGGCCGGCGGAACGGGCTTGGCCCGCGTTCTTGTGCTGGTCGTCCGCCGCTTGCGCCGGGCTGGTGCCGGGGCGTCGTGCATCATGTCCATCTGGATTTGCTGGATTTCGGCCAGCCGGTGCCACTGACGCGAGATCAGATAGTCGAGCTTCTCGTGCAGGTGCCGGATTTCGAGTTCGGCCTTGAGGTTGACCTGGTAGTCGTTGTCACCCCGTAAGCGATCTTTCATCTCCTGCCGCCGCTGGCTCATCATGATGATCGGCGCCTGCACTGCGGCAATGCAGGAGAGCATCAGGTTGAGGAGGATGAACGGATAGGGATCGAACGCGTGCGTCATCCCCATGATGACGTTGATCGCCATCCAAACGAACAGAAAACAGCCAAAACTGATGAGGAAGGCCCAGCTACCACCGAACGTTGCGATGTGGTCGGCAAGCTTGTCGCCGAAGGTCCGGTGCTCCTCGAATTCCTCTTCGGTGTTCTCGGCGATGGTGTCCTGCTTGGCGATCGACTCGGCCACTTGCCGGTCGAGCTCGGAAAACTCGCCGTGCTCTTCGCGCAGCAGTTCCTCGGTATAGCGCATGCGGTAACGCGCCAGTTCGCGGATGGAGATCATCGCCTTGGGCGAGAGGTCCGGAAAGTCGCGCCGGATGAAGTCGGCGAGCGTCGGCCGGAGCGTCGTCAGCTTGACGAGATCGCGCCGCTTATAGCGCTTGCCCGAAATCGCCGAGGCAATGCGCTTCGACGGCGCCTTGGTGATCGCGTCGGGCGTGCCGGCAGCAGCGGGCGCGCCGCTGTCGATGACCTGAACACCCGGACCGATCTCGGCTTCGTCGCTGATATGCTCGATCCCGGCGAAGTCTGGGTCGGAACTCTGGCTCATCGTCGAACTCCTCCCTCGCGACCGAACAACGCCCGCGGAGCTTCCCGCGATCCAATTAGCTGATGTCTATCTTCACACACTTCGGCAACTGAATCGTCAACGGCAAACTAACGTCAGCGCTTCGCACACTTGCCAAGTTCATTATGACGTTATAACCATTAGGCCATTGAAGAGGCTTCGGGGCAAAAGTGCCCGGCAATGGAGGTTATCCGATGCGACTGATTGCAAGCATGGGCTGCGTCGTAGGCACCGTATCCATCCTCGCGATGGCGACCGCCGGCGCAATGGCCGACACCACCAACATTTCCTTCCTTACCCACTGGGCGCCCGACACGGTCGCCAAGCTTCAGGCGGCGGGTGCTGCCTATTCCAAGGACCACCCCGATGTGGCGATCACCATCCGCGCGGTGCCGTTCGGCGATCTGCTGACGACGCTGCGAACCTCGGGCGGCGGTTCGGGCGGAGCAACGATCGCCGGCATCTACAACGCCTGGCTGCCTGATCTCGCCAAGGACAAGCTGCTGGCGCCGATCCCCGATACGATGGGCACCGAGGTCAAGGCCGATTGGCCGGCCGGCATCGTCGGCGCGTCTTCGACGGGCGGCGCTCTCTACGGCTTCCCCAACGAGATCGACCTCTACGCCCTCAACTACAACAAGAAGCTGTTCGACGCCGCCGGCATCAAAGCGCCGCCCAAGACCTGGGACGAGTTTTTGGCCGACGCGAAAGCGCTGACCGATAAATCGAAGGGCCAGCAGGGCTTTGGGCTGATCAACTCATGGGCGGCAGGCGTCATTCACCCCTTCGCTTCGTTCCTCGCCTCGAACGGCGGCGAACTCGTCACCGATGGCAAGCCGATGCTCGACAGCGACGCCGCCAAGGCGACGTTTACGCTCTATGAAAACCTCATCAAGAACGGCTATTCCGACCCGACGATGGGCACTTCGGATGCCAACACCACCGGGCCGTTCCTCGACAATTTCGTTTCCGGCAAAACCGGTATGATCGTCATGGCCAACTGGTGGGAAAGCGCTCTCAAAACCGGCATGGGCGCCAACTTCGCCGATATCGCCACGGCCCCAATTCCGGTGGGTCCGAACGGCGACAAGCCGCACTCGATTTCTTATTCGTGGATGACGGTCGTCAACGCCAAGGCATCCGACGCCGAACAGAAAGCCGCTTGGGACTTCCTGAGCTGGCTCAACGGTCCGAAATCCGGCCCGAATGGCGGCTCGGCGATGGGCGATATTCTGATCTCGATGGGCATCCTACCGTCGCGGACGTCTGACGCCACGGCCTTTGCCGACAAGCTCTCCGACCCGTTCCTCAAAGCCTACTTGGACGAACTGCCCGACGCAAAACCCTTCCCGGTCGTGCTCGGCGGACAGGAGTTCTCAGAATCGCTGCAGCAGACCATCGAGGCCCTCGACTTCGGCAAGATTTCCGCTGCCGATGCCGCGACCAACGCCCAGACCGATGCCGCGGCTATCCTGAGTAAGGCAGCGCAGTAGGACAGGATCGATGGCGGGGGTTCTGGCGATTGATCTGGGCGGCACCAATATGCGTGCCGCCCTGCTCGGCCCCGACGGATTGCCGGGCGCCGCCGAGACCGCACCGGCGCCCGTGAGCGTCGAGGAGTTTGCCGGTCGCATCCGGGCGTTACTTCGCGCCAACGAGGCGACCCGCCTCGGCATCGGCGTACCGGGTCTGGCACGGGGAAGCGTCTGCACCTGGATACCCAATCTCGGCTTCCTCGACGGCGTCGATCTCGCCACGCTGTTCCCCGGCATCAGCATCGGTCTCGGCAATGACGCGCAACTGGCGCTCCTGGCCGAAGCGAACTTGGGCGCCGCCCGGGGACGGCAGGACGCTATCCTCCTTTCCATCGGCACCGGCATCGGCTCGGCTGTGCTGAGCGGCGGCAGGATCGTTCGCGGCAGCACAGGAGGTGCGTGCTCCTTCGGCTGGGCCGTGGCCGACATCGCCGATCCCGGCGATGCACGCAATGGCTGGCTCGAACGCCACGCCTCGGGCACCGCCCTCGACGCGGCCGCCCGCCACATCAACCTCGCCGATGGTCCGGCGCTGATCGCCGCCGCACGCAAAGGTTATGCCGCCGCCATCGGGGCGCTCGAGGGCCCGATGCACCACCTCGGCACGGCACTGGCCGGTGCTGTCGGGCTGCTCGACCCCGAGGTCATCGTCATGGCCGGGGGCGTGGCGGCCGAGATGGATTTGCTCGCCCCCATGGTGCATGAGGCGATGAACCGGCAATTGCCGTCGCATCTCAGAAACGTCGAAATCCGGGCCGGCATGTTCGGCCCGAAAGCGGGCCTCGTCGGCGCTGGTATTGCCGGGCGTCAGGGTCCGGGTTGGGGAGAAATCCATGCTTGAGGTCAAAGGGCTCGTCAAACCCGATCGCCGGCGTCCGGAGCCGCTCTGGCATCAGGCCGAGCAGGCGGTGCGCGCGCTCATCGAAAAGGGCGAATGGGCCACGGGCACGCAGATTCCCAACGAGGACAAGCTCGGGACGATGCTCGGCATCTCGCGCATCACCCTCAGGCACGCCCTCCGCAACCTCGAGGAAGCCGGCCTGCTTCGCCGCGAGCACGGGCGCGGTACTTTTGTCCGCAGCGCGACCGTCGTCGCCGGTGCCCGCGGGCTGACGAGTTTTACGCAGGAAATGGTCACGCTCGGCCTCGTCGTCGGCACCAGACTGCTGGCGGCCGAACTTGTGCCGGCGCCGCTCGAAGTCGCCGATGCCCTCGACATCGAACTGGGCGAGCCATTGGTGAAACTCCGCCGCCTGCGCCTTGGCAACAATGCGCCCATCGGCATCCAGACCGCGCATCTCCCAGCGTCCCGTGTGCCCGGCCTTTATGAAGCGGCCACCGGTATGGGTTCGCTCTACGAAATGCTGAAAGACCGCTATGGCATCGCCCCGGTCGAGGCCCGCGAAGTCTACCGCGTCGGGCTCGTCGCCGAGGAGGACGCTGCGCTCATCGGGCAGCCCGCCGGCACGCCGGCGTTCATCGTCGAGCGCCTGGCGTTCGACGAGCAGGGGCCCTTCGAGTTCACCCTCTCGACCATGCGGGCCGACCGTTACGAAATCCGCTCAACGCTTTACATCTGATCAGTGAAAGGCCTGCCTATGTCCACGCTCTATATTTCCCGCCTCGTAAAACTCGCCGAACAGGCCGGCGAGGTGAACACCGCGGCGCTCGACAAAGCGTCCTCCGCCATGGCCGAGACGCTCGCCAACAAGGGGCTGGTCCACCTTTACGGCTCGGGCCATTCCGTGCTGCCGGTCCAGGAGACCTTCCCGCGCTACGGCTCCTATGTCGGCTTCAACCCGCTGACCGACCCGCGCGTCATGTGGCACAACGTGCTCGGCGCTGGCGGCGTGCGCGAACTGCTCTGGCTCGAGCGCACCGAAAACTATGCGGAAAAATTTCTGGATCACCAGCCGCTGAACGCCGGCGACACCATTGTCATCTTCGGCCACTCCGGCAGCAATTCCTCGGGTATCGATGCTGCCCTTTATGCCAAGAAGCGCGGCCTGACGGTCATCGCCATCACGGCGAAATCCAATATGGACAAGCCGGCGACCCACAGCTCCGGCAAGCGCCTGCCGCATGCCGCCGATATCGTCATCGATACCTGCGCGCCGGTCGAGGACGCGATCGTCCCGATCGAAGGCTGGAGCCGGCCCGTCTCGGGTTCCTCGACGGTCCTTGCGATGATCCTGATGCACGAGCTGGTTTCGGAGACGGCAGCAAAGCTCTCGAAGCGCGGCATTGAGCTCCCCGTGTTCGCCTCGCCGACCATCGCCGGCGTGACGCTGCACGACACCGACAACATCTACGGCATCTATCGCGAGCGGATGATCGAGGCACAACAAAAGCACCTCCCCGCGTTCAAGAAGTCGATGGCCGCGGAGGGGTGATCCTCCTCCTTCCCTCTCCCCTTGCGGGAGAGGGTGCGCGAAGGGCGGGTGAGGGTGGGCCACAGGAAGGCACCCTCATCCGGCGCCATAACACGTCGAAGACGGGCGTCTTCCGACGCCGTATGGCGCCACCTTCTCCCGCAAGGGGAGAAGGAAAAGACGGTAGCAGTATGACGTTATAACCTCTTTACCTCGGAGGACGTGCGGGGGTAGCCTCAACCCTTCATGGGCGGCGGCAACGGCAAGGACGACAAACAAAACTTTGGGAGAACGATCATGACCACCAGGCGTACTTTCATTCAGGGCGTGAGCGGGGCGGCGGTTGCCGTTGCCGCCACCGCCTTGCTGCCGAAAGCGGCTTACGCCGCCGACACCGTAACCCTCTGGAGCTGGCGCACCGACGATCAGGTCGCCATGCGCAAGATGTTCGACGTCTTCGAGTCCAAGAATGCGGACGTGAAGGTCGACCTGCAGTTCACCGCCGATGCCGATTACCAGAACCGGCTGTCGACGGCGCTGCGTGGCGGCAAGGGCCCCGACATCGCCCAGCTAAAAGCCTATGGCGAACTGCAGCCGCTGGTCGAGGCCGGCTATCTCGACGCCCTGAACGATTCCGTTCCCGGCATCGCCACCATGCCGCAAGCGGCCTCCGGCGGCGCCATGGCCAAGTCAGACGGAAAATTCTACGGCGTGCCCTACTCGATCCCGATCCTCTGCGTGTTTTACAACACCGAGTTGTTCGACAAGGCCGGCATCAAGGTGCCGACGACCTATGCCGAGCACATCGACAACTGCAAGAAGCTCAAGGCGGCCGGGATCACCCCGATCGCCACCGGCGGCGCCAATGGATCCGGCTGGGAGCTGGAACTCGGCGTTGGCGTTCTCGGCCCCTCGGTCTACGGTGCCGACTTCTACGACGCGATGATGAGTGGCAAGGCCAAGTTCACCGACCCGAAATACGTCGCGGCCCTGCAGCGCTTCAAGGACATGCTGCCCTACTACGAGGATGGCTTTGCCGGCGTCGACTATACGGCGGCGACCCAGCTCTTCGTCTCCGGCAAGGCAGCGATGTTCCTCGGCGGCTCGTTCGAGAACGGCAGCTTCAAGGCCCAGAACCCGAACCTCAAATTCTCGGTGTTCGCGTTCCCGGGCGATACCGCTGTCGACAAGCCAGTGGTTTCCGCCTTCTGCGACGGCTCCTATGGCCTCGTCGACACCAGCCAGAAGAAGCCGGCGGCCCTGAAAGTGCTGAACTGGATGGCAAGCCCCGAATTCGCCCAGCTCTTCGCCGATTCCGTTGGCTGGCCGGCGGCACGTCCCGAGATCAAGTCGAACGACCCGGTCCTCTCGGCCATGATCGCCATGCAGCAGAACTCGACGCCGTATCTGACCCTGGTTGGCTATCGCTGGCAGTCCCCGACCGCCTCCGACATCGTGCAAGCCGAGATCATCGACATGGTCACGGGCAAGATCACGCCGGAAAAGCTCGCGGCCGACATTGATGCCGGCGTCAGCACCTGGTTCAAGCCAAGCGCCTAGCAAGTTTGCCCGCGCACCATCATGGTGACCGCGGGCCGACTGAGTACCTGACCACTACCGGCGCGGCCTCGGTCGCGCCGGGATTTTGAGAGGCAGAGGATGGCCGGTCGCGGCAGTCGCAGCGGAAACAGGACAAAACTTCACCTAGCGGCCATCGGCTTCATCCTGCCCGCGCTGATCATCTACGCGCTTTTCGTCCTCTACCCGCTGATCGTCTCGCTCTGGGGCAGCTTCTTTCAATGGCGCGGCGTCCGCCAGATGGGCTTCGTCGGGCTTTCGAACTTTGAGCGGCTGTTCGTCTTCCCCAACGGCCCCAAATTCACCGGCGCGTTCTGGCACAACGTCGCCTGGTTCTTCGGCATCATGGTGTTTCAGAATGCCGTTGGCCTGATCTTCGCCTGGCTGCTGTTCTGGCGCAAAAAGTTCGGCGTCTTCCTGCAGTCGGTGTTCTTTTTCCCCGCCGTGCTGAGCCCGGTCATCGTCGGCGCGCTGTGGCGGCTACTGCTCGCGCCGAACGGCCTCGTCGAATGGCTGCTCAACAATGCCGGCCTTCACCAGGGCCGCCTCACCGTGCTCAGTGACGGCGACTGGGCGCTCTGGGTGCTGATGGCGATCGACGCCTGGAACTGGATGGGCCTGCCTGTGCTGATTTTTGCTGCCGGCTTCCGCCAGATTTCGCAGGAGGTGTTCGAGGCCGCCAGGATCGACGGCGCCAGTACCACGCGAACCCTGTTTTCCATCGCCCTGCCGCTGCTGATCCCCTCGATCAGCTCGGTGACGACGCTGACCTTCATCAACAGTTTCAACCAGTTCGACATCGTCTACGTGATGGAGGGCGTGCAGGGTAGCCCGAACTTCGCGACCGATACGCTGGTCACCTTCTTCTACCGCCTCGCCTTCGGCTCCGTCGGCTCGACCGGTATCACCGACACCGGCCTCGCACTGGCGCTCGGCACAATCTTGTTCCTCATTGTCACCATCGGCTCGGTGCTGATGCTACGGGCCTTCGATCGCGCGGCGGTGCAGCCATGATCGCCACCTTCAAGCGCCTGCCGGGCTGGGCGGTGCTGGCGCTCTGGACGATCGTCGTCCTGCTGCCGCTCTACACGCTGGTCGTCTCGTGCTTCAAATCGACCGCCCAGATTTACGACAACCCGCTGGCCCTGCCCCAACAGTGGACGGCCGATAATTTCGTCACGGCGTGGAACAGCCTGTCGCTCGGCCAGAACCTGCTCAACAGCCTGATGGTCACCGTCGCCGCCGTTATCGTCACCATCCTCGTTTCGGCGATGGCCGCCTACCCGCTGAGCCGCTACGACCTCAAATGGGGCAATTGGATGCTGCTGCTGTTCCTCGCCGGCATCATGCTACCGATCCGCCTCGCCTCGGTCGAACTGTTCAGCCTGATGAAGAGCCTCAACCTCATCGATTCCCTCTTCGGCCTCGTCTGCGTTTATGTGGCAATCCGCATTCCGTTTGCGGTCTTCATCTTCGCAAATTTCATGCGCTCGCTACCGCGCGAACTCGAGGAGGCGGCGCGCATCGACGGCGCGAGCGAAGTCCGCATCCTCTTTTCCATCATCTTGCCGGTGGTCGCGCCTGCTGTCGCAATCGTCGCGATCTTCACTTCGATCGCCGTCTGGAACGACTTCTTCTTCCCGCTGATCTTCATCTTCTCAGACAACAACAAGACCGTGCCGCTCGCCATCGCCGGCTTCGTCGGCCAGTACCGCACCGATTGGGGCACCATCTTCGCCTCGCTCGGCATTTCGCTGGCGCCGGTGCTCGCCATGTACCTCATCCTCGCCCGCCAGATCCGCGAAGGGGTCGGGGCAACCGGAGCGATCAAATGATCGAGCAGCAGATTTATGGCGCGAAATCCATCCTCGTCGTCGGCGCCCATGCCTTCGATGCCGAGGTGATCGCCGGCCCGCTGGCCTTCGTCGCCGCGAGCAAAGGCTGCGCCGTGACCTTCCTCCACCTCACCATGGGCGAGCAGGGCCACCGCTGCCTTTCCACCCAGCACTACGCGACCCAGAAGAAGGAAGAGGCGAGCCTCTTCGCCGATCGCTTAGGGATAAAATGGGCGACCCTCGACCTCCCCGACGCTTTCCTCGTCAGCGACGATCAATCCGCCATGGCGGTTGCCCGCATTATGCGCGAGCTAAAACCCGAGGTGGTGATCACCCACTGGCACGGCTCATGGCATAAGGACCACCGCGCCGCCTCCGAAATCACCCGCAACGCCGTGTTCTTCGCCTCGCTACCGACGCTCGATCTTGGACTCGATGCGCACAGCCCCACGCTGCTGCTGTTCGGCGAGAACTGGGAGGACGACGAGAATTTTACGCCCACCCACCTCGTCGACGTGACGCCCGGTTTCGAGCCCTGGCGCGAAGCGAGCCTCAAATATGAGCTGGCGCGAGGCCTCAGCTCATTCCCCTACATGGACTATTATTCTTCGCTCTACCGGCTCCGGGGGTGTCTGCGCGGCACCCAATACGCGCAGGCCTTTGCAACAATGTCCCATTCGTGGAACGCCGGCGCCGGACTATTTCTGCCGCCTGTCGCGTCCTCATGACGCCCACTATATTGCACTGTTTTTAGGCAACACGCGTCGGCCGGTGCATTATGGCAACGCCTGGGCAAGAATTACCCAGCAATGCTTTCCGCAACTTGCCAAAGTACGTTTCTCTCCGTACTTTCGACCCAGTTGTCGGGGGTTGCCATGAAGAAGTTGCGGGTTTCATCTTATTTCCTAACGTCGGCGCTGGTCGCCATTCTGTGGCCCCATGTGGCTGCGGCGGCTGACCTCTACATTCCGAAGCCGACGGCGGAAGTGGCGCCGGAAATGGTGCTGCCGGCAGTTTCCGGCATCAACGGCAAGCTCGAACTCGATGGCGGCTTCATCGACGCCTTCTCGTCGAACTCGTCGTGGGACGGTGACTTCAAGGCCGCCGGTTCGCTCTCGATCCCCGTGGGCACCGCGATCGGTATCCAGGGCGACGTGATGCTGACCGATTCGAGCCCGACCGGCTTCGTCTATGGCGGCGCGGTACACGTCTTCACCCGCGACCCCAACAATTACCTCATCGGCCTGACCGGCGGCGCCTTCCGCACCCCACAGGGCACCGTGAGCGCCATCGGCCCCGAGGCGGAACTCTATCTCGGCAAGTTCTCGATCGAAGCCTGGGCCGGCGTCGACAACGTGACCTATGATGACGCATCGCTGGCCGGCAAGACGACCGCCTTCGGCTTCATCGATGGCGTCTATTATCTGACCGACGATTTCCGCCTCAGCCTCGGCGCGAGTTCGGTGCTTGACAATCAGGCCTTCCACCTCGGCGGCGAATACCAGTTCCAGGGTCTCGGCTTCCCGCTCTCGGTCGTCGCCGATGCCCGCCTCGGCAACCAGGCCTCGATCTTCACTGTCGGCCTCAAGGGCTACTTCGGTGGCGACGAGAACAAGTCGCTCATCGACCGCCAGCGCCAGGACGACCCGCCGAACCGCGCCCTCGACCTGTTCACGGCAGCGGGTAGCTCGCCATACGCGACGAACACGACGCCGACCTGCCCAAGCGGGGAGGAGTACATCGACGGCGAGGGCTGCGTGTTTGTAGGGCCGCCGCTTTGACCGCTCAAGTCTAGCTTGAGAGCGCTGTCTCGTTCACATATTCCATGAATTTTCCGGAGGCTGCGGGCGGAATGGCTCGCAGCCTCTGAAATTTTATCTGGGCGTCGTCGAAGTACCATTCGCGGAAAGCGCGCGCGATCTGGCCTTCGTCGCCGACGCGCTGCCAATCCTTGGGCACATAGCGCACCTCAAATTCCCGTGGGCCAACTTGGGCGAATTGCCAGGACGTGCAGTCGAGCGTCAGCCGGTAGGATTCAGGGAAAAACCGTGAAATTGCGCGCCCGTCAGGATGTCGAAACATCTGAGACACCCGGCCGAGAATCTCGTCGACTACCGGAAGGCAACGGCCGCAGGCACAACGCTCGGCCCCTTGAACGGCGAGGTCGCCTAGTTCATAGCGGATGAGAGGCTGTGCCGTGCTGAAGAACGGTGTGATGACAACGCGCCCCTGTTGGCCCGGCGCACATGGCTGATCGTTTTCATCCAGTATCTCGATGAAAAGATTCTCGGCGTTGACGTGCCACTTGCCGCTTGTCGGGCAGCGGTAGGCGATGTGCCGACCCTCCTTGCAGCTGTAGAGATCGATCAGCTCGGCGCCGAACACGTCGCGGCAGATCGAGCGATCCGCCTCGTCCGGCGCTTCACCGCTGACAAAAAATGCCCGGATCGGCAAGCTGATACCCGTTCTTTGCGCTTCGACGGCGAGCATGTGGGCGCTCTTCGGGCCAAGGATCGCCGCATATGTCGCCCCAACCCTCGAAATGTATGTCAGCAGTTGATCCGGTGGAACTTTGCGATTCAGGCGATAGGATTTGCCCAGCGCGGCTCTAGTGTCCCATGGCGGTCCCCACGCGCCACCAGCAAATCCGAAAGGCGGCACCGCCTGTGGATTCTCACCGTGACGGATGAACAGCGTCTGCGACCAGTCGATGCTGTGCCAGGCATCGGCTCGCCATCGTGTTGCCTCCGACGCCATCGCTGAAATCGCGGTCGATTTGACACGCAGCGGTTGGCCCGTGGTCCCAGAGGTCGTCGTTTCGCCGACGGGGCCGTGGCCATGCGGTATTTCCCGCGCCGTCAACTCGTCATAATGAGCGAGCAATTCATCCCGCTTGAGGATTGGAATCTCGCCCCAACGATCCCAATCCACGTGGCCGCTCGGCCATAGCACCGCATCCAACCGGTGCGCATAGTAAGGCGACTGCGCCTTGGCATGGCGAAGCAGCTGGGCCAACTGCTTCCGCTGATAGTCACGAAGCTGCTCTGGCGACCAGAACTGGCTCTCCATGAGCATCTCAAAGTATTGCCGCTTGATGTTCGGGTCGGTGCTCACGACAATCCGTTAGTTTGGCAACTCGCAGACATATTGCACGAACTTGCCGCCCTCCGCGCGTTCGAGCGTCTCGTGGCAGGAAAATCGTATTGCGACGTCATCGCGATGGATGTGCTGGTGGACGATGTCTGCAAAACTGGCTCTATCGGCCATCTGCTCATCGAACGGCACGTACCTGACCTCGAGCTCAAGCGGCCCCACCTGGGCGATCTGCCAGTATTTTGCACCGAGCAGGCTGCGATAGTGGTCGGGAATGCTGGGCGCAACCTTCGCCCCGTCCGGAAAGCGAAAAAGGTTGGTCAGACGGCCCGCGACGCGCTGTAAGACAGGCAGCGTCCGCCCGCAGGGGCACGCGTCGCCGGCGACGGCCAGATCGCCCTGCTCATAGCGGATGAGAGGCTGCGCCGTGCTGTAGAGGGATGTCGAGACTACCCGCCCCAGAGTACCGGTCGGCGCCGGCCAGCCGTCGTCGTCAACGATTTCGACAAGGACGGACTCGGCATTCACGTGCAGATGGGTGCAACTCGAGCACTGGTGGGCAACCGGCCCCATTTCCTTCGAACTGTAGTGGCTCCACATCTCCGCGCCAAATGCTGAGCGGCAATCTTCGCGCTCATCGTCCGACACCGCCGTGCCAAAACAGAGCAGCCCTTCAAGCGACAGCCGCTCCCTTCGCCGCAATGCATCAAGCGCCAGATACTGCATCGATTTCGGGCGGCCCGTAAAATAAGCGACGCCCTTTCGCGCCGCAAACTTGAGCACGTGCTCGGGCGGCCAAGTCCGTGAAACATAGATCAGCTTGCCATTCCCCGCCTCCCAGTCCGGCCCCCAGCTGCCGACCTCTTGTCCCTCCTCCAATGCCGATTGGGCCGATTCTCCCATCCACGAGAGCATCGGACGTGACCAGTCGGCGTCGTGCCAGCGATGCATTCGCCACACGGAAGCCTTTGCCGCGACGTTCGAGATCATCGTCGTGGTGATCGTCACCGGCGCCCCGGTCGAGCCCGACGTCGAAAAGTCGCGGGTCGGCCCGTGCCCTGGCGGTAGCTCGCGCGCCAGCATGGCATCGCGGTGCTCCAGGAGGTCGCTGCGCTTGAGGATCGGGATTTCGCCCCAGCGGTCCCAGTCGATATCGCCGTTCGGCCGGAACACCGCGTCGAGCCGATGTTCGTAGAACGGCGACTGCGCACGGGCATGGCGCAGCAGATGGCCGAGCTGTTGGCGCTGGAAGGCGAGCAGCTGGTCAGGAGCCCAGAACTGGCTCTCCATCAGCATCTCGTAATACTGCCTAAGCAGATCCTGGGCCGCCATGGCCTGAGCTAAGCCAAAAAGCGCTGCAACTGCAATCGGCGTTTGGCTTCGCCGTGCCGCCCCGCATGTGTCCTCCCCTGCGACGCTGGAGAGGACGCGGCGATGATCGCAGAAAACTTATCCCCCTAGTTTCCGCCGGCCTCATACTCCATCCCATCCCCTCGTCGTTGCGAGGTCGCTACGAACGATTGGCGAGGGGAGATCGGGTGAGGTAATGGTCGCACTATCTCATGTCGATCCAACCAGTGGCCGGTCCCTGATACTGGGGACGGAGCCGCTTCCGCTTCTGCCATGTGAGGCAGGAGTAAGGATCGGGGCGCTCTCACATTGGGCGTCACGGAGAAGAGGATGTTCGCATCGTCCGGGAGACTATCCCCGGCCTTGGCCCCTCAACCCTCCACCTCGATCCGTAGCAGGAGGCGGCAGCGCAGCGAAGGTAGCGCAGCCCTGGATGGAGACGACCCAAAATCCCGATCGCGTGAGGCGGTTGACGTCTCTTACCGGACTACCCCGAATGAGACGAAACCGCCTCGCGCCGCTTATAAATTGCAGAACGATCCCATTCGCGAGGGAGGCTTCGAGCTGGGCCGAAGGCAAAACCGATCCGGCGGATCGGTTTTAGGCGAGAAGGCCATGAGAGCTGTGCTCGAATGGCGGGTGTCTGCCCTACGCTCGCCGCGCGGGCAGTTTCAGACGAAAGCGGCTTCGCCTTCGCTTGCCGATTTGACCCCGGTGATCATCGCCACGATGTCGTTGCCCGTGGTTTTGTCGCGATCGACGACGCCGGCAATCCGTCCGCGCCGAAACACCCAGACGCGGTCGACGAGATCGAGCACCTGCCGGAGATTGTGGCTGATCAGGATCAGCGGAATACCCCGCGTTTTGAGACCCTTGATGATGTTCTCGACCTGCGCTGTTTCCTGCACGCCGAGTGCCGCCGTTGGCTCATCCATGATGATGAGTTTTGAAGCAAACGTCGCCGCCCGACTGATTGCTACGCACTGGCGCTGGCCGCCCGACATGTTTCTGATCTTGTTGCGGAGGTCGGGAATCTTGACCCCGGTGGCGGTCAATGCCTCTTTCGATCGGCCGAGCATCTTGCGCTCGTTGAGGATGCTGAACGGCCCCAGATTGAAATAGCGCTCTTCGCGGCCGAGGAAGAGGTTGGAGGGAATGTCGAGGTCGTCGGCGAGCGCCAGGTTCTGGTGCACAGTCTCAATGCCGATGTCGCGCGCCTCGATCGGGCTTTTGAACGCCACTTCGGCGCCGTCGAAGAAGATCTTGCCTTCGCTCGGCTGCTCGACGCCGGTGATCTGGCGGACGAAGGTGGATTTGCCGGCGCCGTTGTCGCCGACGATCGCCACGTGCTCACCATCGCGAAGGTCGAAGTTCGCGCCCTCGAGCGCATGCACGCCACCATAGCGCTTGGTCAGGCCCTCGGTCCTGAGGATGATCTTGTCGCTCATCGTTGCCCCCTAACCTCGGCCGCGCAGGCGTTGGCGATAGACGTCCTGCACCACCGCGCCGACGATGATCACGCCCTTGATCATCTCCTGGTAGAACGCGTCGACCCGCAAAAATGTAAAACCCGAGGTGATGACGCCGAAGATCAGCATGCCGAGTACCGTGCCGATGATCGAGCCGCGCCCGCCATACAAGGAGGTGCCGCCGATCACCACCATGGCGATGGCGTCGAGTTCGTAGCCAAACCCCATGCCGGCCTGCGCGGTGAGATTGCGCGACGAGACGACGATCGCCGCCACCGCCGAGAGGATGCCGGCGATGGTATAGACCAGCACCAGATGCCGCTCGACATTGATGCCCGCGACCCGCGCCGCCTGGGCGTTGGAGCCGATCGCATAGGTGCGCTTACCGTAGAGCGTGTAGCGCATGATCGCCCAGAACAGGATGGCGATGAAGAGGAAGATCAGCACCGGCCGGAAGCCCGAGCCGATCGCCGTATAGGCATCGGTCGGAAACGACACCGGCTGGCCCTTGGTGTACCAGTCGGCAACGCCCCGCGCCGAAACCATCATGCCAAGCGTCGCGATGAACGGCGGAATTTTGGTGTAGGCGATGATGAGGCCATTGATGAGACCGGCCACCAGCCCGCAGGCGAGGCCGACGGCGATCGGCACAATCACCGGCATGTCGGTCAGCATCGGATAGACGGCGCGCGTATAGGTCGAAACCTGCGCGAAGCTCATCGCGATCATCGCCGTGGCGGAGACGACCGAGCCGGAGCTGAGGTCGATGCCGCCGGTGATGATCACCTGTGTGACGCCGATGGCGATGATGCCGACGATCGAGACTTGCAGGATAACGATCTGCAGCCGCGCCGGGTTAATGAGGAAGCTCTGGTGGATAAAAGTCCAGCCGAGCACCTCGAAGATCAGCGCGATAACGATCAGCCCGATGAGCACGCTGACTTCCGCCGGCCAGGGCCGTCGCTGGGTCTTGTCGGCGGCCACAGCCGCGGTCGTCGCCTCTGCCATTGTTCCTCCTCAGCACCGCCATCCTCTTACGGGATGTGCAGGCCACCTCGCGGCGTTGGCCGCGTGCTGATTATGCACCTCTGGAGGCGGCCTTGGGAGGCCCGCCTGCCATTCGAAAGATGGGACGGCGCTTCCACGCCGCCCCATCGATGAGCCTGATCTCAGTTCTTGGTCATGAACTGGGCCATGTTGTCCGGCGTCACGAGCTGGAACGGCACGAACACGGTGCGGTCGACCTTCTTGCCGGCCGCGAGCGCCAAGGCCGCGTCGAGGGCGCCCTTGCCCTGGCCGGCCGCGTCCTGGAACACGGTGACCTTGAGGTCGCCGGCCTTCATCGAGGCGAGGCCATCCTGCGTCGCATCGACGCCGCCGATGATGACCTTCGAGGTATCGACGCCCGCTGCCTTCATCGCCTGCAGCGCGCCGAGCGCCATTTCATCGTTGTTGGAGATCACCGCGTCATAGGGCGTACCGGCCGTCAGCCAGTTGGCCATCAGGCTCTGCGCCTTGTCGCGCGACCAGCTCGCCGTCTGCAGGTCGATGATCTTGATGAAGCTGCAATCGGGCGTGGCGATCACGTCCTTGACGTCCTGCGTACGCTGCACCGCGGCCTGGTTGGAGAGCTCACCCTCGATGACGTAGACATTGGCGCCCGAGCCCTTGCCGCCATCCTTGAGGAGTTTGCAGATCTGCTTGGTCTCGAGCGTGCCGGAGTCGACTTCGTTCGACGCAACGAACGCCTGATTGGGCGGCAGCGAATCGAGGTTGGCCGGCTGGCGATTCACATAGACCAGCGGAATGTTGGCGTCGGCGGCAAGCTTGGTGATCGCCGCCGTGGCGCTGGTATCCACCGGGTTTACGACGATCGCATCGACCTTGGACGCGATGAAATTCTGGATTTCGCTGAGCTGCTTGTTGACGTCGTTGCCGCCGTCCTCGACCTGCAGAGTCGTGTTCGGGATGGTCTTGGCATAGTCGATCATGCCGTTCCTGAGCACCGTGAGAAAATTGTCGTCGAACTGCGCCATCGCAACGCCAACCGTGGCGGCCGAGGCCGAACCGGTCATCGCGGTGCCGATTAACAGCGTGCCCATCAGGGCCGCCAGTGCAAGTTTCTTCATTCCATTCTCCTCCTGTTGGACGTCCGGCGGCGCCCTTGTTTTGCCGGAGGCTCTCTTCTTGTGGGGAGCCCCGATAAATCGCTTTGCCGGGCTAGGCCGCCTTGCTCCTCAGCTCCGCCCCGATGAAATCCATGCTCCCCCCGATCGCCTTGGCCGGATCGGCAAGATGCCGCAGTTCCTCGGCAAACGGCTCGAACGACACCGGCCCGACATAGCCGGCCGCGAGCAGCGCCCTGAGTTGATCGACATTGCCCAGCCGATCGGCAGGACCGACGAGCACGCGGTGGGCATCGCGCATGTCGCCGACGGTCAGCGTCTTGTCCTCGACGCCCGAGATGTGGACGAGGCCGGTCAGCTCGGGGAAAATATCGGGCTCGCCGGCGAGATGATGGTGGAACGTGTCGTGGGTGATCCGAAACGTCTTTTGACCGCCGATCGCGGCGATGCCTTCGGCCGCCTCGCGCTTCGAACTCAGCGAACAGACGGCAAAGCCCAGCGGTTCGACGAGGCCAATGACACCGGCGGCATCGAGGATGGGCTGCAAACCCTGCAACGCGCGCCAGAGGTTGGCCTGCCGCACGCCGTCTTCGCGGCCGCTACCGTCGTTGGTCGGCACGAGGATCAGCGCCGCCGAGCCGCACGCCTGAGCGTAGTCGGCGAGCGCCTTGGCTTCCTCGGCGCGGGCCGGCGTCCACTCGTTGAAACGCTGCAGCGCGTTGATGGTGATGATGTTGACGCCGGCGTCCTTCGCGGCAGCACGCACTGGTGCGGCCGGTGTGCCGTCGAGAATTGCCTGACCGGCGATATCGTTGCGGATTTCGACGTCAGTAATGTTGAGCCGCTGCGCCAACGTAAAGAAATCGGCCAACGCCAGTTGCGGTGCGGCCATGTGATTGAGAGCGAAGCGCACTTTGCCCGTAGTCGATGCCGGCAACTCAGATCCTCCCTGGACGGACTTTGGCCGTCCAATTTCGTCCAAAATGAAACATTAGTTCCGTTTTATGTCAATGCAGAATGTTTGTTCCGTTTCTGCGCATTCCGCTGCGACGTGTTCGGCGACCTAAGGCGAGGACTGCGTAACTGCTGGTATGAAAATTCCACCGTTAGGGGCGCCCGAAACGGATGGTCCAACCTAGCGCATCAGCCGCAATGCTTACAGCGGCACTACGCCTCACGAGCAAACAACCTCTCATCGTCCATCATCCGCCGCTGATGGACGATGATGGAAACGGTTTTAGATGTTCTCGCTCACGAGGAGGTCGGCCGGCAGCAGCACTTGGGCGACATCCCTGACGCCCTCACCCACCGCCCGCTCCAGCACTTCGACGGCTTTGGCAGCCAGCGTGGGAATCGGCGTACCGAGCACTAGGTCGATGGTGCCGTCGAGCAGCGCTGGACGAGTGGCGGGCGTCAGCTCGTTACAGACCGCGACGATCCGGTCCCCGGCGGCTTCGTCGCGCAGCGCCCGCACCAGCCCTTCGGCGCCGCCGCCCGCCGCGTAGATTCCGACAAGATCGGGATTGGAACTCAGCATATCGACCACCGCCTCGTACGAAATACGCTGATCGTCGAGATAGATCAGCGGCTCGAGCAACCGGAAGGCCGGCGCGAATTCGCGCATATAGCTGCGAAAACTGATCTCGGAGATTTCCTGGCTGAGATAGCGGTGGCTGCCGATCAGGATACCGACATCGCCCGGCTTGCGGGCCAGCCGCGAAATCGCCCAGGCCGCCGTGCGCCCGGATCGCCGCCGGTCGCAACTGACAGAGCCGGCCCGCGATGGGGCAGTGAGGTCGGTGAGGAGCGTCACAACCGGCCTGCCTTGAGTCGCCGCCCATTCCACCGCGTCGTTGACCAGCGGATGATCGACGGCCACCACGGCCAGCGCATCGACGCGCGGGGCCATGTCGCGGATACGCTGCGCCGTCACCGCGGGCGCGATATCGCCATTGAAATCGACGACCGCCCGGCCGCGGATGAACGGCGCGCTGCGCGTCGCCTCGGTCAGCCCTTCGCCGAGCGCTACGTAAAACGGATCGTCCGGCTTCTGCAGCAAAAAGCCAAACGTGCGCCGCGGCGCATCGACCAGCCGTTGCTTGAGCAGCCCCGCGCCGTGATAGCCGATTGCCTCTGCCGCCGCCGTTACCCGCGAGGTCGTATCGTCGCTGACCGGAAGGCGCCGGTTGAGCACGCGATCGACCGTCGCGACGCTGACGCCGGCGGCAGCGGCAAGATCGGCGATCGTCGGACGTTTGACCATGACTGCACCCTGAGGGCTGACTTGGAAGACGATGATGTCATTTGATAGATTACATCATTGCCGGCTTGCCGTCGAATGCGGCGAGCCGCTAGCTTGATGCGTGGCCGAGGGAGACGGCCGCCGAGGAGGATTTTATGACCGTTGCCGATGCCGATGCGATCCCGTTCCAGCCGAGGGACTACAGCCTCATCGGGCGAGACGCCCAGCTAGCCGTCGACAACGGCCTCGCCGCCGCCGAGTGGTACCACACCGATATTCCGCGCAAGCGGATGAAGGATCTGATGCAGCGCTCCGACGGCCCGGCGATCCGCGATACCATCCTCTGGTTCCTCGGCTTCATGGTCTTCGGCGCCGGGGCAGTCTATTTTTACGGCTCCTGGTGGAGCGTGCCGTTTTTCATTTGCTACGGCGTGCTCTATGGCGGCTCGACCGACAGCCGCTGGCACGAATGCGGCCACGGCACGGCCTTCAAGACGCGCTGGATGAACAACGCGATCTACCAGATCGCCTGCTTCATGATCATGCGCGAGCCGACCGTCTGGCGCTGGAGCCATGCGCGCCACCACACGGACACCATCATTGTCGGCCGCGACCCCGAGATCGGCTTCATGCGGCCGTCGAAAATCCTGAAATTTTTCGGCAACTACATCTCGTTCCCGGGCATCCCCAAGACGATCGGCCGGATTCTTTACCACACGACCGGCCAGCTCACCGCCGAGGAGAAGACGTTCATTCCCGAGAGCGAGTGGCCCAAGGTCGTGGCAGTCGCCCGCGCCTGGACGGTGATCCACCTGATCCCGATTGCGGCCGCGCTGTATTTCCAGAGCTGGCTGCCGGTGCTGCTCTTCGGCCCGCTGCCGGCCATGTACGGTAGCTGGCTAGAGACGATTTTCGGCACCACCCAGCATGCCGGCCTTGCCGAGGACGTACTCGACCACCGGCTCAATTCGCGCACCGTCTACATGAACCCGGTGTTCCGCTTCATCTACTGGAACATGAACTATCACGTGGAACACCACATGTTCCCCATGGTGCCTTATCACCGGCTGCCGGAACTCCATGAGATCATGAAGGCCGACACCCCAAAACCCTATAGCTCGCTGTTCGACGCCTATCGCGAAATCATCCCGACGATCTTCAGGCAGTCCAGGGACCCGACCTATTTCGTCAAGCGCGAGCTGCCGCCGGGCGCAAAACCCTACCGGCCCGAATTCCACGCCCAGTCGCCGGCGATCGAGTGACGGACACCGCCGGCCTAGCGGCTTTCCGGGATTGCGATCTGGAGCGGCAGGTGATGCTGCAGCAGATGACCGGTAGTCCCAGCGGGCGGAGCGCCCTGCGCCAGCACCCTCACCGCCTGGCGCGCCACCATATCGATCGGATGGGACAGAACGGCGTGCAGCAGGCCCTCGTCGAGGCCGCGCGCTGTAACCTCGGTGAGATCGTGCGCGACCGTCACCGGCCGCCGCTCGGGCTCGACCTGCCGCAGCGCATCGAGCACCCCTTTGATCCCGCCGCCCGCCACATAGATGCCGTCGAGCCGGCGGCGGCGCACGAGATCGAGCGCCGCTTCGAAAGCGTAGTGATCGTTTTCGAGTGTCGCCACCGGGTCGAGCAAAACCGTCGTTGGCGCGTGCTCCCGCAGAAAAGAACGAAAGCCGATCTCGTTCGCTTCCTGACAGAGATAGCGGTGGCTGCCGACCATGATCGCGGTAGTCGCCATCCGCGACAGTTTTTGCGACAGGAACCATGCCGCGCTGCGCCCGACCTTGCGGTTGTCGAGACCGACATAGGCCGCCCGGGATGGCGCGGTGAGATCGGAGACGAGCGCTACCACCGGAATGGAGTCCGCCGCCAACGCATCGATCGCCGAAGAGACGATCGGGTGATCGGCCGCGACGACGGCGATGCCATCCGTCCAATGACCCATCCGTGTCATCGCGTCGGCGACCGCGGCGGGCGTGAGGTCGTCCATGTATTCGATTACCGCCTCGGCGCGAAACTCGGGGAGTGCCGCGGTGGCATTGTGGAGCGCCTCGCCGAGGCCCGCGTAGAATTCAGTCGAACGCTGCTGCAGCAAAAACCCAAAGGTCCGTTGCGGAACGTCCGCCTTGAGGCGCTGGCGAAGCAAAGGCGTTGCGTAGTAGCCGATCCGTTCCGCGGCCTCGAGTACACGCTGGGCAGTTGCCGCCTCCACCGGCGCACGACCGTTGATCACCCGATCCACCGTCGACAGACCGACCCCCGCCTCTTTTGCCAGGGCCGACATTGTGGGCCGACGCATTTCATCCCCTGCGAAACAATTCTTTCATGCCGACGTAGCGCGGTCTGGCAGAACTTGGAACAAAATCTTCCAGGTAGCTGGACGAAAAATCACCATCCTGCTGTCTTGCCTTCCGCCTCGATGGGGTCGCCAGACCAAGGGAGACAGAGCAGGATGGGGAAGGGTCACGAAAACTATGCGCTGCGTGGCGATGCCAGCGGCGCATCCGAAATCACGGAAGACTCGTTTGAGGACAAGGTCGAGGCGGAATGGTTCTCGCCGACCCTCGACAGGAAAGCTTTCAAGCAGCTCACCAAGCGTTCGGACGCTGCCGGCTGGAGGCGTTTTGGGCCGTGGCTTGCCATCCTCGTCGTTTCCGGCACCGCTGGCGTCGCAACTTGGGGCAGTTGGACGTGCGTACCCGCCTTTCTGGTCTACGGCTTGGCCTACGCCATGTCAGACCATCACGCGCACGAACTGTGCCACGGTACGCCGTTCAAGACGCGCTGGATCAACGAGGTGTTTTATCACCTCAACGGATTCATGACGCTGCACGAAGGTTTTTACTGGCGCTGGAGCCATTCACGCCATCACACAGAAACGCTGTTCGTCGGCCGCGATCCTGAAATCGCCGTGCCACGGCCGCCCGACGTGGCCGGCATGTTTCTCGACCTGTTCTTCCTGAAGTCAGGTGCGAAGCAACTCGCGTCGATCCTGAGGCACGCCTGCGGCAGCCTCAACGAGGAAGGCCGCCACTTCATCCCCGAGACCGAAAAGCAAAAAGTCTTCTGGTCGTCGCGCGTCTACGTCCTGGTAATCGCCGCCGTCATCCTCGCCTGCATGGTGATGCACTCCCTCCTGCCGGCGATGCTTGTGGTGCTGCCGCGGTTCTACGGTGGGGTCATGGCGCAGATCTTCAACCTGACGCAGCATGCCGGGATGCAGGAAGATATCCGCGACCACCGGCTGAGCACCCGCACCTGGTACACTAATCCGCTGTTCCGTTTCATGTACATGAACATGAACTACCACGTGGAACACCACATGTTCCCGCTGGTGCCGTTCGACAATCTACCGGCGCTGCACGAGCTGATCAAAAGCCAGTGCCCGCCAGCCTATCCCAGCCTTCTTACGGTCTATCGCGAGATCGTCCCGGCCATACTGCATCAGGTCCGCGACCCAAGCTGGTATGTGCTCCGGCCACTGCCGGACGCCCGCCCCATCCCTGCCGAGTGAGAAAACCCCAATGCCCTGGATCAGAGCCTGCGCCACCGATGATATCGACAACGAAGACGTCATCCGCTTCGACCACGCGGCGGGAACCTTCGCCATCTATCGGAGCCCCGAGGACGAGTTCTTCGCCACCGATGGGTTTTGCACGCACGAGCGCAACTGCCTCGCCGACGGGCTGGTGATGGGCGATATCATCGAGTGCCCAAAACACAATGGCCGCTTCAACTACAAGACGGGCCAGGGAAAGGGCGCCCCGATCATCGAGAACCTTCGGACCTATCCGGCGAAGGTCGACGGCGACGACGTATTCATCGAGATCGCCTGATTATGCCCGACGGGATGGTCATCGTCGGGGCGGGAGAGTGCGGTGCCCGCGCCGCTTTCGCGCTGCGCGAGGCCGGCTATGATGGTCCCGTCACGCTGATCGGCGACGAGCCGCACCTGCCCTACGAACGTCCGCCGCTATCGAAAGAGGGCATGGCGGGCGGCCGCCAAGTGCAGCCCAAGACTATCGCTGATGAGGCGCGGCTGACGGAAAACGGCATCGTGCATCGCCGGGGCATACGGGTGACCGCAATCGACCGCGAGAGGAAACGGCTCGCGACGGGCGATGGCGACCTTCCCTACGACAAGCTTCTCCTCGCAACCGGCGCGACCCCGCGCCGCCTTGCCCGAGACGGCGCCCACATTCCCCACGTCGCTTATCTGAGGACGCTTGCCGATGCGGCGCATATCCGTGCGCGGCTGACACCGGGGGCGCGCCTCATCGTCATCGGCGGCGGCTTCATCGGGCTCGAACTCGCCGCGAGCGCAATCGCTCTCGGCGCCGCCGTAACGGTGGTCGAAGTGCTGCCTCGCATCCTCTCGCGCGGTGTGCCCGAAGAGATCGCCGCCATCGTCGCCGCCCGCCACGAAGCGGCAGGCGTGAAGATTGCCACCGGAGTCGCCATCGCACAGATCGATACCGGCATAGATTCCGCCCGGCTCACTTTGGCCGACGGCAGGGCGCTCGATGCCGATTTGCTCGTCGCCGGCATTGGCGCCATCCCCGTGACGACGCTCGCCGAGGCGGCAGGGCTCGAGATCGCCAACGGCATTGCGGTGGACACCAACCTCGTGACCGCAGATCCCAACATCTTTGCCGCCGGCGATTGCTGCTCGTTTCCGCTGCCGATCTACGGCGACCGCCGCGTGCGGCTCGAATCCTGGCGTAACGCGCAGGATCAGGGCACCATCGCCGCCAAGAACATGCTGAGACTCACTGAGCCTCACACGGCTGTGCCGTGGTTCTGGTCAGACCAGCATGACCTCACCCTCCAAATTGCCGGCCTCGCCGACGAAGGTAAAACGACCGTGCGCCGCGACCTCGGTGAGGGCGCCTTCATTCTCTTTCACCTCGCGGCCGATGGGCGTCTGGTCGCCGCGAGCGGTATTGGTCAAGGCAACGCGGTCGCCAAGGATATTCGCGTCGCGGAAATGCTGATCGGTCGCAGCGCCCGTCCTGACCCGCACCAACTCGCGCGGGCGGACGTAAAACTCAAGGCGCTGCTGGCGGCCTAATCCTTCAGCTCGATCCACACAGGCGCATGGTCGCTCGCCCCCTCGATTCCGCGCACCTCGCGATCGACGTCCGCCGCCTTCAACCGCCGCGCCAGTTTTTTGCTCAGCAGCAGATGATCGAGCCGGAGCCCGCCGTTCCGCTCCCAGCGTTTTCGCATGTAGTCCCAGAACGTATAGATCACCTCGTCCGGATGCTTCTTGCGCAGCGCATCGGTCCAGCCCTGAGCCAGCAGGCGGGCGAAAACCTCGCGGCTCTCGGGCTGCACCAGCGCGTTGTCGTCGTAGGACTTGCTGGCATAGATGTCGCGCGGCTCGGGGACGATGTTGTAATCGCCGATCAGTGCCACCGGTAGGCCGCTGTCAAACAGCTCCGCGGCATGCGCGATCAGCCGTTCCGACCATTCAAGCTTGTAGTCGAACTTTGGGCCCGGTTGTGGGTTGCCGTTCGGTGCGTAAAGGCACGCCACCAGAATGCCCTCGACCGCCGCCTCGATATAGCGGCTCTGCTTATCGGACGGATCGCCCGGCAGTTCGTTGCGCGTCAGTACCGGCGTCGCGCCGCGAGCGAGGATGGCGACGCCGTTCCACGTCGCCTGCCCCTTCCACACCGCACCGTAGCCGGCATCTTCCAGCGCGCCGCGCGGAAAATCCGCATCGACGCACTTCAACTCCTGCAGGCAAACGACATCGGGCGCCGCCGCCTCCAGCCAGGCCAGCAGGTTCGGCAATCGCCGGTTGATGTTGTTGATGTTGAAGGTGGCGAGTTTCACTCGGGAGCGTGCTCAGGAAAAGTGGGAACCGGTTTTCCGTTTCGAGCGCGCGACCAACTAGACAAGTTTTCGCGTCCACGCCTTCACGGCATCGGCCATCGTCTGCAAATGCTGCGCGGTGGTGAAACCCGAGATCGCCTTGCGCGGCTTCAGGTCATGATCGCCATCTGGAAGCCAGAGCAGTTCGATCTCATCCGAGAGCCTATAACCCGCGACCTCGTCCGGCACGCCGAACTCGTCGCGCGTGCCCTGCACGATCAGCGCCGGCGTCTTGAGGCCGATCAGATGTTTCGTCCGCAGCTGTGTGGGTCGGCCCGGCGGATGAAAGGGATAGCCGAGGCAGAGCAGCCCCGCGATCCGGCGAGCGTCGAACAGCGCGTCGGCAACCATACTCGCCACACGCCCACCCATCGACTTGCCACCGATGATCAGCGGCCCATCGGTCGGGCCGAGATCGTCGACAGCTGCGATATATTCCGGCATCACTGTCTCGGCCTTCGGCGGCGGTTTCTTGCCGTCGCCCGTGCGGCGTGCGGCCATGTACCCAAATTCGAAGCGGGCCACGCGAAACTCGGCGGCAGCCAGCGCTTTCGCCGCGGCATTCATCGAGGCGGAATCCATCGGCGCACCGGCCCCATGCGCCAGCATGATCGTCACGCGCGCATCTTCGGGCCCGTCGAACAGAAAATTCGTTGTCATCAGCCCGCCGATTTCCTGAGCTGCGTATCCACGTAAATGATGCCCCGGCTCGCCAGCTTTGCCCATTCCGAAGTCTGGTCGAGCTCGAGATAGCGCGCCCAGCCGCGCCGCGCCGCGGCAAGATCGCCTGCATCGTAGTCGACCGTCGCGAGGTTATAGACCGCGTCGGCGTATTTGGGGTCGATCGCGATGGCCTTGCTCAAGTGCTGCCTGGCCGCGGCAAGCTGGCCGCGCGTCTTCAGCAACCCGCCATAGTTGAACCAGGCCTCGACGAAGTTCGGATCGAGTTTTAGCGCCTGCGCATAGCCGTGCGCCGCCTCATCCAGCTCCCCAAGTTCGCGCAGGCAATTGGCGCGGTTATAGGCGGCGACGGAATCGCCCGGATCGAGCGCGAGACAACGTCCGTAGAAAATCGCCGCGTCGGCAAAGCGTCCCTCGGCCTCGGATAACTCGGCGGCCTCGAAGAATTCCTCGACCGCCGCATCGTCAGGCTCATCGAACTGCAAGAGGTGCTGGCCGTCGAGCTCGGCAAGCTTTTCGCCATGTTTGGCGTAGATCGCCTCGTCGCCATCGGCATGAAGCGACAGCGCCGTCAGCGAAGCGACCGGCCCTGAGCGATGGATGGAACGGGCAATCGCCCCCCAACCCGCGCCTCCCGCAACCAGCCCCGCGTATTTTTTGGCAAGGATGAGGTCGCGGAAGGAGAACGGTTCGGCGTCGTGCTCGAAGGCATCGAACAGCGCCAACAGGTCGAAGACATGGCCGGACAGCCCCGATTGGTCGAGCAGCGACTGCCGCGTCAGCGTGGCGTTCTCACCGCGCTTCAGCGTCCCGAGCAAGCGGAGAAAGCCGTTCTCGCTGATCGGCTTTGCGCCGGCCGAAACGGCGGCAGTGAGCCGTGTTTCAATCTCCGCGTCGGTGTGTTTCGCCAGTAGCCCTCGCCCGAACACGGCCTGCGCGGTCTGCCGAGTGATACCGCGGCGGAGCCTACCACCCTGCCGAAGCACCTCGCGGGCGGCGAGCCGGCGCGGAAAGGCGGCAAGCGCCCCGACGAGACCGAAACTCGTTCCGCGAACGGCCATCTACCCCTTAGGCTTTCTTCCTGACCGGCGCCTTGGCAGCAGCCTTGGCCACCACCGCTTTCGCGGCCGCGGCAGCTTTCACCGGCTTTGACGGCGTCGCCTTCGCCTTGGGTTCGGCCTTGGCCGGCGCCTGCGACTTGCTCTTGCTTGCCGCGGGAGGCTTCGATTGTCCAAGGCTCGCCTTGAGCGCATCCATCAGGTTGATGACGTTGCCGCGCTCCGGCGCCGCCGCGACGATCGGCTTGTGGCCCTTGAGCTTTTCCTTGATCACCTGCATCAGCGCCGCCTCGTAGCGATCCTCGTACTTCTTCGGATCGAATTTGGTGACCTTCTGGTCGATCAGCTTTTCGGCAAGGTCGAGCATTTCCGGGTCGGCTTTGTCTTCCTTCGGAATGTCCGAAAAATACTCGGCCGAGTTGCGGACTTCATTCGGGTTGCGCAGCGTGTAGAGGAACATGCCGTTGTCCTTGGCCCCGAACGCCACGACGCGCTCACGCGTCGAGAGCACCAGCCGGGCGATGGCGATCTTGTTGGCCTTGCGCATTGCTTCGCGCAGCACCACGAACGTTTCCTCGGCCATCGCACCATCCGGGGCGAGGAAATACGGCGTATCGTCGTAGATCGCATCGACCTCGTCGGGATCGACGAAGGCTTCGATGTTCATCGTGTGGTTGGATTCGAGCCGCACGGCTTCGAGATCGCTCTCATCGAGAATGATGTACTGCTTGGGCTCATATTCGTAGCCCTTGACCAGATCCGAGCGCTCGACCAGCCCCAGCTCCGGATCGACCGGCTTCATGTTGATCCGGTTGTGCGTATCCTTGTGGAGCTGATGGAAGCTGATGCGCTCGCTGGCGCTGGTCGCGGGATAAAGCCGTACCGGGCAGCTCACCAAACTCAGCTTGATGTAACCTTTCCAGCTTGCTCTGGGCGCCACGATGAATCTCCTCAGGCGTTATTTTGCGTTACGCAATTGTGCCGGTAATTCACGAGCCGATTCATTAATTTCGGCCCACGGATCCCCCGACGTAGTTAATAATCCCGGTAGGGAAGAATAGTTCAGGTCCTGCGGGGAGTCGATTGACTCGAGGTCGTCCCAACTGAGCGGTGTCGAGGCCGGCAGATTGGTCCGCGCCCGCAGCGAATAGGGCGCAACCGCCGTGGCGCTCCGGGCGTTGCGGTGAAAATCGATAAAGATACGTCGCTTGCGATTATCCTTGCCCATCGTCGTAGTGAAGGTATCAGGAGCGGTTTTGGCCAGCGCCGTCGAAATAGCGCTCGTCGCTGGGTGGACCTGCTTCCAGCTGAGTTTTGGCGTTATCGGCACGACGACATGCGCGCCGCGGCCACCGGAGGTTTTGACGTAGGGCACGAGCCCCATCGCCTCGAGCTCGCCCCGGATATGTACCGCCGCCTCGACCACTTCGCGCCATTCGATGCCTTCGCCGGGGTCGAGGTCGAAAACGATGCGGTCGGGCTTGTCGAGCGCCGTGCGCAGCGATCCCCAGGCGTGAAATTCGACGACCCCGAACTGGGCAAGGGCGAGGTAGGATTTTGCATCCTCGACCGAGATATAGGTTTTGTCCTCTTCCTCCGAGTTCTTCATCTCGAAGGTCGCGACCGATTGCGGCATGCCGTTGAAGGCATGGCGCTGGAAGAAGCAGTCGGCCGGCTTCATCGTCGGACAGCGGACCAGCGATACCGGACGCTTGAGGATGTGCGGCAGCATGAAATCGCCGACCAGCGCGTAATAGACTGCGATGTCGAGCTTGGTTGGACCCGATTTGCCGAACATCCGCCGCGTCGGGTTGGTGACCCAGATCTGGGCAAGATCGGCGTCCGAAATCAGCCGCTTCCGCTCGACCACCGGCCCGGCCGATAGCTCGGCCTCGCGCAGCCCCTTGTAGATGGCATGGCGCAGCATGCCGTCCGCGGTGATGTTGCCGTAGTGGACATGGGCGGTCAGCACCGGCCTGACCCAGATGATATCCTTGGGCGCGCCGTCGAGTTTTTCCCCTGCCCCGGCAAGCTGCTCAAGCCGCCCGAACAGCATTTTTAGCGCCTCGGCATCAAAACCGGTCCCGACCTTGCCGCGATAGACCAGGTCGCCATCGACCCATTCGCCTAGCGCCAGAGCGCCAAGCCCGCCCGCCGCCTCCGAGGCTGTATAGCCGGCAATGATGAAATCGCCCGATTTCAGGGCCTTGGCCTTGACCCAGCTTTGCGACCGCCCCGAAACATATTTCGAGTTGGCGCGCTTCGAGACGATCCCCTCAAGCCCAAGTTCGGCTGCGTGGTCGTAGAGCGCCTGCCCCTCCCCCTCAACATGATCGCTGATCTGGATGGCGGAGCGGCTGCCGGCGTGGCCGTCGAGCAGTTGGCGGAGCGTCGCCTTGCGGCGAACCAGCTCGACACCCGAGAGGTCGTACCCATCGAGGTAGATCAGGTCGAAGGCATAGAAGACGAGGTTTTGGGTCGTATGGTTCGCCAGCGCATCCTGCAACGCACCAAACCGGCTGACTCCGCTGGAATCGAGCGCAACGATCTCGCCATCGATCACCGCACTCTTGCAAGGCAGCGCTGCGAACGCCTGCCAGAGATCGCCGTAGCGCTTGGTCCAGTCGATGCCGCTGCGGGTGATCAGTTCGACTTTGCCATTGTCGATCTTTGCCATCGTGCGATAGCCGTCGAATTTTATCTCGTGCACCCACTCGGGCCCATGCGGTGGCGCATCGGCAGATGAGGCGAGCTGCGGTTCGAGTCGAACCGGAAGCGATGCCTTTACCGCCCCCTTCAGCGCCGCAGGCTTGGGCAGCGTCGCCTTGCTCTTCGGCTTTTCCGGCTCGATAAGCTCCTCGATGCGCCGGCCGCTTTTAACGCTCTCGGGCCGCGCGACGAGGATGTCGGTTTTTGTGTCAACGGCACCGTCGCGCTCCTTGAACAGCAGCCAGTTGTTCTTGCCCGGCTTCTCGCCGGCCTTCGGCTTGAGCCTCACCAGCATCCAGCCGCCCTTGAGCTTTTCGCCCCAGAGCCTGAACTTGAAATCGCCGGTCCGGATGCCCTCATCGACGTCGCCCATCGGCGCCCAGGTGCCCGTATCCCAGACGATCATCGGGCCGCCGCCATATTCGCCCTCGGGGATCACACCCTCAAAGTCGATATATTCGATCGGGTGGTCCTCGGTTTCAGCGGCATAGCGCTTATCGGCCGGATTGAGCGATGGCCCTTTTGGCACTGCCCAGCTTTTGAGGACACCATCGACCTCAAGACGAAGGTCATAGTGATCGGCCGTGGCCCAATGCTTATGGATGACGAAGCGATGGCCGTCGCCACCGCCCATGTCGCGCCCTTTCGGCTCCGGACTGGCGGCAAAATCGCGCTTCTTGCGGTAGGTGGAGAGGCTGGCTGGCACGCGCCGACCATAATTGTCGCCGCTGCTATCGGCAATCGCGCCCGATTGCGCTCAGCCCGTCAGAGGAACGGCACCCGCACCATCGCCGCGGCGAAGAGTGGAATGAAGGCGAACGCCACGATCTCAGCGATGAAAAAGCGGCGGACCCAGCGGACGTCGTCGGCGGTAATAGCGAAACCCGCATCAGTCTTGGCGTGGCGGCGCCAGGCAATAAAGCGGATGGTCGGCGGCGCCGACAGGATGCCGACGATGGCGAAGGCGGCAAGCTTGGCCCAGAACCAGGGATTGGTCAGGAAAAACTCCGACCCGCGCACGCCGAAAAAGACGCGGCCGAACCCCACGATAAGGATTAGCACCGCGAAGATGCCATAGAGACTGTCGAGTGTGCCGAGCAACCGCAGTTGCTGCGGGTTAAGGCCGGGCCGCAGCAAAGCTGCCTCGGACGCGAGCAATGCGGCGATGCCGAAGACCAGCAGATGATGGGCCATCGCCAGCAGTAAGTCGGTCATGTGGAACTCCCCCGAACGCCACGATCGTCTCCGCAACCAGCCTAACCGAGGCCGACGTAAAAGTCAGGGGCGCCTTAACGGCTTGGCGATTTCGCTCGCTGCACCTACCTGTCCGCGTTAGGTGACGATGGCATTTTTCGCGAAAGCTTCGACCGGTGACCAATCTCTCCGTCAATCTCAACGCCGTGGCGCATCTCAGGAATCGCCGCGACCTGCCCTGGCCAAACGTTCTGCGCATCGCGCGGCTGGTGCTCGACGCCGGCGCCGACGGCATCACCGTCCATCCGCGGCCCGACGAGCGCCATATCCGCCGCGCCGATGCGTTCTATCTCGCAAAGCTCGTGCACGAAGAATACCCGCACGCCGAATACAACATCGAAGGCTACCCCAGCACCGAGTTCATGGACCTGGTCGAACAGGCGGCGCCGGCTCAGGTGACATTCGTTCCGGACGATCCGAGCCAGGCGACCTCCGACCATGGCTGGGACGTTGTGGCCAACCGCGCCGTGCTCGTTCCGGCTATCGCGCGGATGAAGGCCGCGGGCATCCGCGTATCGCTGTTCATCGACCCCGTAGCAGCCGCGGCGGACGATGCTGCGGCGCTCGGCACGGATCGGGTCGAGCTCTATACCGCCGGCTATGGCGGCTCGTTCACGCCAGCCTCTGCCGAACCGCACCTCAAGGACCTCGCGGCGACCGCTAGACGCGCCCAGGCAGCGGGACTCGCCGTGAACGCCGGCCACGATCTGACGCTCGAAAACTTGCCAGCGTTCCAGCGCGCCGTACCCGGCATCGCCGAAGTCTCGATCGGCCACGCCATTACTGCCGACGCCTTGCTGATGGGCTTTGCCGAAGCCGTCCGCCGATACAAGGCCGCGCTGGCTTCCGCCTGACCTATGCCAGTCCGGTAATGCGCCCGTCCGCATCGACGGAAATCCGGCTGGCTGCCGGTACTTTCGGCAGGCCGGGCATGGTGAGGATATCGCCGCAGAGAACCACGACAAACTCGGCACCTGCCGACAGGCGCACGTCGCGCACCGAAATGATGTGCCCTGAGGGCGCTCCCTTGATCGTCGGGTCGGTGGTGAAGCTGTACTGAGTCTTGGCGATGCAGACGGGCAGGTTGCCAAAGCCCGCTGCCTCGTAGTCGCGCAGCTTTCGCAACGCCGTTGGCTCGAGGTTGATGTCGGCCGCGCCGTAAATCTCCCGGGCAATGGTGCGAACCTTCTCCGCAAGCGGCATAGTATCGGGATAGAGCGTCGTGAAATTCGCCGGCTGCGTCTCGATCGTCCGCACGACCGCCCTGGCGAGGTCGACCGCGCCGGCACCGCCATTGCCCCAATGATCGGCCATGATGCACTCGACGCCGCGCGCCTCCACTAGTCGGGTAAGCGCGTCGATCTCCGCTGCCGTGTCGCTGCTGAAGCGGTTGACGGCCACGATCGCCGGCAGCCCGAACTTTTGCATGTTCGCGATGTGCCGATCGAGGTTGGCGAAACCGGCTTTAAGGGCATCGAGATTCTCGACGCCAAGCGCCTCCCGCCCGACACCGCCATGCATCTTCAGCGCCCGGATGGTCGCGACCACCACCGCGCAGGCGGGCTCGAGCCCGGCTTTGCGGCATTTGATGTCGAGGAATTTTTCGGCCCCGAGATCGGCGCCGAAGCCAGCCTCGGTGACAACGTAGTCGCCGAGCTTCAGCCCGGCGCGCGTCGCAATCACCGAATTGCAGCCATGGGCGATATTGCCAAACGGGCCGCCATGCACGATCGCCGGGTTGTTCTCGAGCGTCTGCACCAGATTGGGCGCCAGCGCATCCCTGAGCAGCGCTGCCATCGCACCGGCAGCCTCAAGTTCCTGCGCCCGCACATAACGTCGCTCGCGGCCCCCGGTCTCCGCAACGATGATATTGCCCAGCCGCCGCTTGAGATCGGCAAGATCGTTGGCGAGGCAGAAGATCGCCATGACTTCCGACGCGACCGTGATGTCGAACCCGCTCTCGCGCGGAAAACCATTGTTGGGTCCGCCGAGCGACTGGACGATTTCCCGCAGCGCCCGGTCGTTCATATCGAGAGACCGGCGCCAGCTGATCCGGCGCGTATCGATACCGAGCGCGTTGCCCCAATGAATATGGTTGTCGATGAGCGCCGAGAGCAGGTTGTTGGCAGTGCCGATGGCGTGGAAATCGCCGGTGAAATGGAGGTTGATGTCTTCCATCGGCGCGACCTGCGCATAGCCCCCGCCCGTCGCGCCGCCCTTCTGGCCGAACACCGGACCAAGGCTCGGCTCACGAACACAGATCACCGCCTTCTTGCCGATTAGATTCAACGCGTCGCCGAGCCCGATCGTGGTCGTCGTCTTGCCCTCGCCCGCCGGCGTCGGACTGATCGCGGTGACCAGGATCAGCTTGCCATCAGGGCGATCGCCGAGGGTCGACAGGTAGTCGAGCGAAATCTTGGCCTTGGTCGAGCCGTAGGGAATGAGCCCCTCGGCGGGAATCTGAAGCCGCTCCTGCGCCAGGCCGACGATCGGCTTCAGCGCGGCCCGCTGCGAAATCTCGATGTCGCTGAGAGGCGCGAGATGCTGGCTGCTTGTTTCCGCCGCTGTCGAACTCAGCATGGTGACCTCTTCAAATTCGTCGCTCTATGGCAGCAATTCCCTTGCCGCTCGTCCAGCCCCTCACGGAGGATTTCCCCCCGCCGCAGGCGGTGGCAGGAAGCCATTTTTCGCGCGAAGTCGAGATCGGGAAGGCCCTGCGGCGACCGGCGACAGGCGTTAGCGGGCAGTCTTGGGGAGCAGACTGAAGTCGGGCAATTCCCGCAGCAGGCGCTCCGGCCCTGCCGGGGAATAAACGACAAACAGCTGCATTGGCGCCGCCCCGGTGTTGAGGGTGGAATGGAACCGGCCTTCCGGCACGTAAATGGTGCAGCCGGGCCGCACCTTCGCGACAATGGGCGCGCCGGATTCGTCCTCGACCATCTGTTCGCCCTCGCCGGCGAACACGAAAATGATCTCCTCCGAACCCGGGTGATTGTGGCGCGAATGGCCCTGGCCGCTCGGCAAATCGACAACGCCGCCCGAGAACGCCGTGGCGCCGTTGACCTCCGGCGCGACGGTCAGTGACAGCCGGCCCCAGTTGAAGCCGAACGCTTCGACGTCGCCGGGATAGACGAAATAGCGGTTGCTGTCGGTCATCATTTCCCCCTCAGCGGCAGTGCCTTAAAATCCTGGACTTGGCGCGCGATTGATGTCTCGACCGGCAGGCGCTCGATCGAACTCGCACCATAAAAGCCATGGCACCCGTTGGCGCGCGACAGAACGAACTGCGCATCCGCCGGCATCGAGATCGGCCCGCCGTGGCAGAGCACGATGACATCGCTCCGGACGGAGCGCGCCGCGGCCGCGATAGCATCGATTTCGGTGACACATTGCTCAAGCGATTTGGCGGCCTTTGCCCCGATCGCCCCGCCGGTCGTCACGCCCATATGGGCGACAATGATGTCGGCGCCTGCCGCCGTCATCGCGCGCGCTTCGTCGGGCGTGAACACATAAGGCGTGGTGAGGAGATCGAGGCGATGGGCGAGGCCAATCATCTCAACCTCGAGAGAATAGCCCATGCCCGTCTCCTCGAAGGATTGCCGCATGGCGCCGTCAAAGAGGCCGATGGTCGGAAAATTCTGCACGCCGGAGAATCCCATCGCCCTCAGCTCGGCGAGAAACTGCGGCATCAGCACAAAGGGATCCGTGCCGTTGACACCGGCCAGCACCGGGGTGTGCCGCACCACCGGCAGCACCTCGACCGCCATTTCTTTGACGATGTCGTTGGCGTTGCCATAGGCGAGCAGCCCTGCCGCCGAACCCCGGCCGGCCATCCGGTAGCGCCCCGAATTGTAGATGACGATGAGGTCGATGCCGCCTGCCTCCTCGGCCTTGGCGGAAAGCCCGGTTCCCGCACCGCCGCCGACGATCGGCCGCCCTTCGGCGACCATCGCGTAAAGTTTCTTCAAAATGTCCGCGCGCGGAATAGCCGGCAAAGCAAATCTCCTAGAGATGGATGTCGAGGAACGCGGCGGCCGCCGCATCGGCAAACGCCGGATCGTTGATGTGGTTTGGGACACGGATCAGCTTGCGATTCTCCGTCCAATGCACGCTATCGGCGAGCGCTAAAAAGAGCGCCGCGTCGGCGGCGGGGTCCCAGAACGCGCCACCCTCGATATCGAGCGCCGAAACGCCGCCTTCGGGAATAAGGAATCGTACCTCTCCCTCGCAGGCGTTGACCTTGTGCCCGATCCACGTCCCGATCGCCCGGCATTCCTCGGGCGTCGTCCGCATCAAGGTGATGTTGGCGTTGTGGTGATAAAGCTGCCGTCCGCGGTGTTGCGGCGGAACGGTCGCGGGGGCCCAGAAATTGATCATGTCGCACGCTCCTAGCGAGCCGACATAGGGAATGCGCGTGCGGGCGACGCAGTCGAGCCGATCCGTGCCCGCCGGTAGCACCCCACCAAACAGCAGGTCGGCGATCTCAGTCGTCGTGATGTCGAGCAGGCCGGTGATGAGACCGCTGTCGACAAGCGCCTCCATCGTCCGCCCGCCGATGCCGGTCGCGTGAAAGACAATCGGCTCGAATGACGCCTTGAGCCGTTCGGCAATTGCGGTGACCGCCGGGGTCGTAACGCCGAACATCGTCAGCCCGATGGCGGGCCTTCCGGTGGCGATCGGTGCCGCCTTGACGCTCATCGCGGTGATCGCCTCTGCCGCATTCCGCAGCACAACGCGGGTAATCCGGTTGAGGCCGGCCAGATCGGTAACCGACGGCATCATGACAATGTCGGAGACCCCGACATAAGGCGCGGTATCGCCCGACGCGAGGGTCGAGACCATGAGCTTCGGAATGCCGATCGGCAGCGCCCGCATGCCCGCGGTGACGATCGAGGTCCCGCCGCCGCCGCCAATGCCGATAATGCCGTCAACATCGTTGCGTGCGATAAGAAATTTCGCGAATGCCTGGGCCATCGCTGCCACCGCAACGCCGCGATCCCTCCCCGTGAGCAAGCCGGGACGTCCGTAGGCCGCGACCATCTCGGCCGGCACATCGGGCGTCATCGATGGCGCACCCGTGCCAACATCGACGACCAGCGGCGAACCGCCAGCGGCGCCGATGATCTCGACCAGATACGCAAGCTCTTCGCCCTTGGTGTCAGCCGTGCCCACCACGTAAATACGGCCCATCGTCTCTCCCAATGGCTGCTCGACAGCTTCGTGGCCCGAAAATCTGCGGTGCGGTCATCCGGCGGCACCGAGCGTATCCGAGGGAATCGACGAACGCCAAGCCCGCTCGGGTCGGCCGGGCGTGAATAGCATTCCATAAGCACTCGAGCGTTGCCAGCCTTGCCCGGACGCATGCGCCTCAATAAGTATCAGCGGCAGCCAAGCGTGTTGGGAGAAGCCGATGAAAAGCCGCGCTGCCGTTGCCTTTGCTGCGGGAAAGCCGCTTGAGGTCGTCGAGGTCGATCTCGATGGGCCAAAAGCCGGCGAGGTGCTGGTGGAAATCCACGCGACCGGCATCTGCCATACCGACGCCTTCACCCTGTCGGGCGCCGACCCCGAAGGTCTCTTTCCATCGATCCTCGGCCACGAAGGCGCAGGCGTGGTTGTCGACGTCGGCCCCGGCGTGACGAGCGTAAGAAAGGGCGACCACGTCATTCCGCTCTATACGCCCGAATGCCGCCAATGCCCCTCCTGCCTCAGCGGCAAGACCAACCTCTGCACCGCGATCCGCGCAACTCAGGGCAAAGGGCTCATGCCCGACGGCACCTCGCGCTTCTCTTTCGAAGGCGGGCCGTTGTTCCACTACATGGGCTGCTCGACGTTCTCGAACTACACCGTGCTGCCGGAGATTGCCGTAGCCAAAATCAATCCGGACGCCCCCTTCGACAAGGTGTTTTACATCGGCTGCGGCGTGACGACCGGCGTTGGCGCGGTACTCAACACGGCCAAGGTCGAGACCGGCGCGACCTCGATCGTCTTCGGCCTTGGTGGCATCGGCCTGAATGTGGTGCAGGGCCTCCGGCTCGCCGGCGCCGACATGATCATCGGCGTCGACATCAACAACGACCGCCGGCACTGGGGCGAACGATTCGGCATGACGCATTTCGTCAACCCAAAAGAAGTCGAAGGCGACCTCGTGGCGCACCTCGTCAATATGACCAAGCGCGGCGCCGACCAGATCGGCGGCGCGGACTACACCTTCGACTGCACGGGCAACGTGAACGTCATGCGCCAGGCCCTTGAGGCCAGTCACCGCGGCTGGGGCCAATCGGTCATCATCGGTGTTGCCGGTGCCGGGCAGGAAATCTCGACGCGCCCCTTCCAGCTCGTCACCGGGCGCAAATGGATGGGGACGGCTTTCGGCGGCGCCAGAGGCCGCACCGACGTGCCAAAGATCGTCGATTGGTACATGTCAGGGAAAATTGAGATCGACCCCATGATCACGCACACGTTGAGGCTTGAGGACATCAATAAGGGTTTCGACCTCATGCACCACGGCGAAAGCATCCGCAGCGTCGTGCTATTCTGACATCAGCTCAAAGACGCCCTTCCCAGTCGGAGCCTGCGAAGATCTCTTAGTCGGCGGGTGGTTCGGGGCTCCGGGCGAGCTGTCTGCTCCCCGCTTGCTTCGCCGACGCATCCCCCAGCGGTCGTTCAATCCGGGGCCAGGGTGCGGGGGAGTGGCCGTCGCAATTCGCGTTGGCCAAATGGCAGAACTAACTGCAGCCGTTGCTGAAGGTGATGATCGGCCAACGGCTCTGCCGCAGCGTCATTTTCCGCAGCCACGCGCTGCCCGACGGAAGAGCGACGCGACACCAAGGGCCGTCCGAAGCTACGGTGCAGACGCTCACCGCAAGGCAAGCGCCTTTCTTGACGGTACCTACTATACTAGCGTCGCTGCGCGGCTCGCTGTGCAGCGCCGCATTCACCTCGACGTGAATCTGGGCGGGACCGGCGTCGGTCGATGGACGCGCGAGCTGCGCCTGCGGCGCGCAATTCTGACTGTAGCCGAGATAGTAGCAGCCGGCGATGTTGTAGGCGCCCTGCAGCCTGATGGCGGTGCCGTCGCCGCCTGGCCGCTCCATAACGAGTGGCATTCCGGCATCGGTCGTGCCGGTGATGCGCTTTTGATTGCCGCCCAGTCTGATGATGGGCTTACCCTGCGCATCCTCGAGCACCAGCTGGTTGCCGTCGATCAGCCAGGCCGTTGCATTGCCGAAGGGGGCGGCGCAGTTGGACGCGGCCAATGGCATGGCTGCGCCGTTCGCCGCAGCGCCGAAGTCGAACGTACATTTATTCCCGCCGCTTGAAAGATGCTGGTCGTAGACCTGCCATTTGCCGGCGAATGCCTTGATTAAGTCCGCCTGCGACTGAGCTAGCACAGGGCTCGTCATAGCGAGCAGCGAAAGGGCGGCGGCAAGGAGTTTCATCTGAGGGACCAAACGGAGCGGGAATGGCGCGGGCGATTAGTATTGCGTGATCGTCACTGGAAGGCCGGCGTAAGGTGTGTTTACGGCGTAAGGTGTGCTTACCGTGGCCGGCCCATAATTGTTTCCGCCGTTTTGCGTGAGGCTTGCCGCGGCGCCGGGCACGCCAGTGACCGTCAACGCCGCGTTATTGTTGTCGTTGTTCTGCGTGATCGTGCCGACCGTGCCATCCTCGACTGTCAATGACGCGGTGTTGTCGTTGCCATGCTGGTTGATGTTGCCCGAGCCGTCGAGGATGTTGAGCGTCGCGCTGTTACCATCGCCGAGTTGCGACACCGTAGCCGACGAATTGCCCGAAGTGGTCACGCTCACATAGTTGCGCGCCAGCTGGCCGTCGACCGTGAAGGCATCACCCGTCTGGTTTGAGGAGTTGTCCTGAGTGAGGTTGACGGTGCCGCCACAAGGCGCAGACAGACCGCTGCTGCATAGATCGCTCGTCGTGATATGCGCCACGTTGCCATTGCCGCTCTGGCTGGCGGTAATAGAATTGCCGACCGAGTGGGACTGGTCGGCATAGAAGGAATTGCCGAGCGGTCCATCGCTTGTCTGGGTGAGATAGAGCGTGTTGTTGTCGCCGGCGAACGCCACGCCAGCGCACACCAAGGTGCCGCACAGCGCTAGCATCAAAGACCTGCCGATCATGGCTTCTCCCGCTCAGTGCGCCGGGCGGCGCGCTAGCGGGACTGCTGCACGACGCTCAGCATGTTGCCGGTGCCGTTCTGCGTGAAGGAGAGCGAATTGCCGGTTCCCCTCTGCACCGCGGCTACCTGATTGTTCGTACCGATGATCGAACCGATCACCGTATTATTCACACCGATCTGCGACAGCGCGAAAAGGTTGGACGACCCCGTCACTGCAAGCCCGATAGTGTTGCCGTGGCCAGTCTGCTGCACGCTGCCCGGGACCAGACCCAGTCTCGCTGGCAGACCGCCGAAAGCGGCCCCGAGCGGCCCGCCGTTGAGATCGCCATCCAGGCTGACGGTCAGCGAGTTTGCACCGCCCAGACCATCGTAGCTTTGCACGATGGAAAGCGCGTTGCCGTCGCCCGTGGCCGTCAGATCGGCAAGATTGTGCTCCTTATCGTCGGTCGTAATATAAAGGCCGTTGCTTGCCAGCGCTGCCTGGCCGGTCAGCACCGCCAGTACCGCCGCCACGGCGAAAACCCCAACAATCCTGCGCATCTCGACTGCTCCCCTCGATTGGGAGCACTGTGCGCGGAACGCTTGAAGGCTTGCCGCAGGAATTAGCTAAAATTTTAGGCGATTTCGATCCTTTGCCCTAGTTCACTGTTTCGCCATCGCTGCCTTCCGGCGGCGGCAGATTGTTGTCGGGCGCTGCACCAGCGGCGCCATTGCCGGCCGCCGCCGGGTCGCCGGCCGGAAGATAGGGGTAGGTGCGCATCGGCGCGCCTTGGCGCACAACCGGTGTGCTGGCAACCGACGCGACCTTATGGGCAACAGGCACGGTCTGGATCGCCGCTGCTGCGTTCTGGGTCACCGGCAGCCCTGGATCGACCGCACCGGTCCCCTGGCCGTACTTTTCGGCATCGTACTGGGCGATAAGCGCATCGCCCGCCGGCTTATCCTTGAAGGACCAGATGTGGAGCTCCGCGCCTTCCAAAACGAGCGACATGACCGCCTTGTTGATCGCGGCCTGCACGGCGATTTCTTTCGGTTCGTTCGTCGTGACGCCTGTTTCGCCCTGCAGCAGCTTGTCCATCTGCACATAAAGGAAGGCGTTGCCATCGATCGACGTCGAGGCCACCACCTTGTTCACGGTCACGCTCGCGAGAACTTCGCTGGTTTTGGCGGAGACCGCCCGTAGCGTCACCGTGATAGTGTCCTGCACCCATTTGCCGTTGGCACCGATGCCAAGGAAATTGGCGCCCGCGCCGCCGGTCATCGTATTGGTGTCGTAGCCAACGATGCCGCCCTCGAGCACGATGCTGGCATTGCTCAGCGGCGGCAGCACATGCGGGTCGATATTTGCCTCGCCTCGATAGACCTTGCGCATCTCCGTGACGATCTGCCGTTCCTTGAGCAGATCGTTGAGCGCAGCGCGATCGAGCACGGTGAACCAGCGCCGCTCGCCAGCATCTTGCAGCGCCCTGATCAGCATCGGCGCACCGCCTTGGCTTACGGCCTTCGACAGTGACTGGTAGTTATCCTCGTCCTTGAACTGGCCGGTGAGGTCAGGGAAGTCATAGACGGCAACAACTGTTGACGCGGCCGCCGGCGGCAGCGCCATCAGGTCGGCATCGAGCGGCGTCTGCGGGCTGACGACCGGCGCATAAGCGCCTGTGCTGAGCGAAGCCTGTTCGCCGAACGGCAACGTCGAACAGCCGCTGAGGAGGGCCGCTCCAGTGACTACGCCGACCGCGGCCAGCAATCGCCAATAACTCATGTACATGACTGAAACCCGGGCGTTACGAACAACATGCTGGTCAGTTCGTCTGAAGCTTGGGAACGCTGATCGTCGTCGTCGTGCCGCCCTCGGTAATGTAAAGGTCGATCTCGGCGCCGGTCTGGTCGAAGCTGACCGTCGTGTCGCCGAAAACGATCGAACCAGTCGGCTGCGGGTTGCTGCCGAAGATCGCGTCCGTCACCTGGCTGGCGAGGGCCGAGAGCAGCCGCCCTTCAAGTTGCGACAGAAAGAGATCGGCCTGGCTTTGCGTCGTCGTGCCGGTCCCCGTTCCCGTTCCGCTTCCCGAGGAGGAGATCGGCGCATCTGAGGCCGTCGCAGTCTTCTGCGCACCCGCCACGGCGAGTAAATGGCTCGAGTTGAGGGGATTGCCGCCAAACGTCGGGTTTATCGGCGTGTAAACCAGGTCAGAGGCGAGTGCTTCCGCGGTCGCCAAACTCAGGCAGACCGCAAGTGACGCCCAGAACGCTGCAAACCGCATTTATGCCCCCAGACGCCCCGCCGGTCCGCCGCCGGCATGTTCTTATTCTTTCCTTCCATTATCGACAGATCACACCGGCGTCGAGTCGCATTCACACGGATGCTTAAAGCGAGCAAGTTAACGTGCTCTTTCGGTCACTTATAATTCGTTAAAGATTTGTTAAAGACTAATATCCGCTTCGGATAGACTTAGCCGGTGCAAAACAGATGACTCCAGCACTCCACCTGCGACAGCTTGTCGCAGACGCAAGCAAGGGGTCGGAAGCGGTCTCGTTAACAACTTTAGATTTTTTTGACGTGTGCACGCCGATTCGCCGGTAAGATTGGTCATTGCGTTTACTTCGGCAAGTTTTTCTACCACTAGATATCAAGTATCAATCATATATTCTTATATATGTACATGGATTGCCATCTTTCTACCACATATTTGCCGGCGTTCGCCCCATTGTGGATTCCCGTAGCTTGACGAGTATTTACGATTAATGAAACATTCACCTTGCCATAGTGTCGATTTCCCGCTCGTGTTGGGCATGGAGGAGGGGCATCGATCGTCCTGATCGGAGTGGGGCGTTAGCAGGTGCCAGCGACACGGCAGCAAGAGGAGCGACGAGGGCTGCCATGCGGGGCGTCCTCGGTGACAGATGGAGGACCGCAATTCGGGCCGCCCGCCCGATAACCAAAACGAACCGATGGCCGTATGTGCCGATAGGCCAGCTAATTGTAGCGCCACCCCACAGGGTCGGCGGAAGCGAGTGTTTTGCCTGCCGACGGTCGCGACGACCGAGGGGGTAAGGGAACCGAACGACCGAGCGGAAGTGACCGTCTCGTCATGGAAACGGGGTAATTAGATGAAACTCAAAATTGCACTGATCAGCGCCACCGCGCTGGGCATGTTGATGGCGACCGGGGCGGTGTATGCCGGTGACAGCAATACCGCGATTGTCGATCAGAACAGCAGCGACAATACCGCCGCGGTGGATCAGGGTGGAAGCACCCTTGGCACTACGATCTTCACCCAGACCGGCGACGACAACGATGCTACCGTCACTCAGACCGGCACTGGCAATAATGCAGGTACCCACCCTAACGTAGGTGACACCTACGGTGTGATGTACCAACATGGCGACCACAACTCGATTACTATTCTGCAGACGGGCGGCGACTCGATTGCCAGCAGTGCCGGATCAGGTGGAAATCTACTTCAGCTTAGCAATCACAACACGGCCAATATTACTCAGCGCGGTTCGGCTGATGTCGTCGGCAACGTGGTGCAGACTGGCAATGCACTAAGCTCGTCGCTCAAGAACAGCCTTACGATCGACCAGGAAAATGCTGCGGACGGCGCCTACAACCCGTCTCCGGTGACGGGTAGCAGCGACTACCATTACGGGGATCAATGGATTGACAGTGTCCAGCAGACCAACACCGGAACCGCGGCCAACACGCTGGCGCTGAATCAGACCGGCGGCGTCTTTGGCGCAGGGGACATGATCTGGTCCGTCGTCCAAAATGGGTCCGGAAACAACGGCACCGTGACCGAGGCGGGGCGCCTGAATTTTCTTGGCTCGCTGTCTCAGATCGGGGCCGGCAATACGGCAAGTGTGACGTTGAGCGGGACGGGTAACGGACAGGGCTATCAGCCTGTCCCACCATGGGGGCCGATGGCGGGCAGGCCGTTTACATCTGCTGTTGCGCTCGGCGTGCCTGGCGTCGTTCAGGCAACGCTCAGTCAGACTGGCGACGGCGACTATGCCAGCTACTACGCGAACGGCAGTGACAACCTTTTCGGGATCACCCAAACGTCGGTTGCCGGAACGGGCCACAATTCTGTGATCGGAACGGCAACAGGAGACACCAACGAGGCCGCAGTGAGCCAAAACGGTGTCGGCAACGTCACCGATTTCAGCCAGGGCGGCAACTCCAACGCTCTTGGCGTCTCCATCATTGGCGACGACAATGGCGTGGGTGGTTTCCGCGGGGCCTCTGCTGGTGTCGCTACCAATGGCGCGATCAACCAGTCGGGCGGAACCAATGTGGCGTCGGTCTCCATCACCGGCAACGACGCCAACTATGGGGTGACGCAGACGGGCGGAGGCAACAACGCAACGCTATCGCTCAAGGGCGGTAACAATAACAATGTCGCGGTCAACCAGGCGGGCGGCGACACGGCGAGCATCGACGTCACAGGCGGCCAGAACGTCGTTGGCGCCAAGCAGTGGGGCGTCGGCTCCAACAGCCTTGAAGTCACGATCGTGGGCAGCCTGAACAACTGGTCGGGTTCCCTGAACGGCAGCGCGGGTGACCTCGGGCTGACCGCCGGCTCGATCTCTCAGCAGAGCACGGGTTCGCTCAACAACGACGTCAACCTCGACATCGAGACCAGCTCGAATCTATTCGCGGTCGAGCAGAACGGTCAGAACGACAAGGTGACAGGTACTGTCACCACCGGTAACGGCAATCAGGCCGCGGTGGTGCAGATTGGGTCGGGCAATACCGCGACATTCAGTCAGAGTGGCGACGGCAACAACGTTGGCATCGCCCAATAATCGACGTGATCTTTGGCTGGGCGGCACATGCCGCCCAGCGACCTTTTCACAGGGGCGGTAATGAATAACGTAGCACCGTCCGTGATCATTGCGATGCTGCTGCTCCCCGGTCGGGCGCTCGCTGACGACAATTTCGGTAACTTCGTCCAGGATGGCACCGCCAACCAGGGCAGCGTAATCCAAACCGGAACTGGCAATCAGGCCGGCACCGCGACGCTTCCCGTCCACCAGACCGGCGTTTTCGACAGCCTGACGCTCACCCAATCCGGCGACGACAACACCATCGGCCTCGATGGCCAAGGGTTGCTGCAGTTCGGCACCGCCTCGACGGATGGCACAGCCGCCAACAGCGCCATCATCATCCAGAACTCGAACGGCAACTCCATCGGCGAGTTGGTGCAGACGACCGGCGCGGTGCATGCGTCGACCGCCAACATCCTCACGGTCACGCAGGATGACCGCGACGACAACGTCATCGGCTCGATCCAGCAAGTCACCGAGAGCAATGCGGCTGGCAACTTCGCCGACATCGTCCAGACCGGTACTCATAACCGTCTCGACGTTCTCTCCCAGCACTCGACGTCCAACGAGGGCATCAACCGCGTCATCTTCAACGCGAGCGGTGATTACAACGGGGCTGACCACGGTCTCTCGACCAGCGCTGGTACACTGGCCATCGTGGCGCGCAGCACCGGCGCGCAGGCTTCGCACATCATCCAGGACAGCGACGGGTCCGGAGGCGCCAATAACGACGCGCAACTCTTCATTACGGGACATTATAATGGGTACGGCATTACCCAGCTCGGCACCGACAACAGCGTCGGATCGATCATTACCGGACTCGACAACTCCTTCGCGAGCTACCAGCACGGCGAGCACAATCAGATAACGTCGGGCAATATCGCCGGAGACGACAACGATATGGGGCTTCGCCAGTTCGGCACCGCGAACGCCATGGCGGCGAACCTCCAATGGTCAAGCAGCTTCAACGAAGTCGGCATCGGCGAGGACGGCGACACCGATACCGCCGACCTGACGGCCAAGGGCAACCATGGGGTCTATGGCATCGGGCAGATCGGCCGCGGGCACAGCGCCACCCTCGCCATCAATGGCAACAGCAACATCGTCATCGCTATCCAGGCTAACGATGGTCATCTTGCCGACGCCGGCAACACGCTTGTCGTCTCCGTCACCGGCGACGGCAACAACGCTCTTGTCGACAATACCCCGCAGAACTTCAGCGGCCCCGCATTGACGGTCGCCGCTGCGGCCGCGATCCCTGGCTCGCTCCTGCTCGCGCCCGACGCCAGCCTGATGGTTGGCCCCGGGATCGGCGATGCGCCCCTCATTCCAGGCATGCTGGTGCAGTGGGGCGACGGAAACAGCATGACCATTACGGTTGGTGCGGCTACCCCCTCAAACGGCAACGCTTTTGCCGCACTGCAAAAGGGCAACGGCAATATCCTCACCGCCTCGATCAACGGCAACAGCAACCAACTGGCCGTCCTGCAAATCGGCAACTCGAACTCGGCGGCATCCGAAATCGATGGCAGCGGCAACATCGTCGCTATTTCGCAGTAGTGGCGGGCGGGAACCAGCAACAGCCGCCACCGGTATCTGGCAGGGAAAGGCGCACGCCCAACTGCGCCGAATTCATCCATCACTGGTCATTGAGCAACGCTGCCTTGGCCGTGCGGTTGCCGCAACACGATCTGCGCCGCCGCTCTCCCAGACGAACGAAAGGCCGGGGTATGATCCCCGGCCTTGCTCGTAAGTCTCTGCCAATACTTTAGATTTTGGAGCGGGCGAAGGGATTCGAACCCTCGACCCTAACCTTGGCAAGGTTATGCTCTACCCCTGAGCTACACCCGCACTCCAGTCTTCCGAGGCGCCAATCGCTTGGCATCCCAGCAACGCGCGCCTATATGCCCAATCGATAATGCGATTGCAACCCATAAACGCCGCCGCTGTCACGCCCCTGTCGCCAGGGTTTGCAACGGCGCAGCCACTCCGGCACAATAGACCACCAAGCGCATACGTGAAAAGCGGCATCCCGGTTTTCCGTTAAAGCGCGCGACAACCTGAAAAGAAGCGCCGTCCACTCCCAAAGGACAACATCGTGAACGTCAATGTCTCCGGCGCCCAGGGCGCCCAGCCGGTTTCCCCACCCGCCGACCTGATCAAAGAATCCTCCGACCGGGCGTTCAAGGCCGATGTCATCGATGCATCGCTAGAAGCGCCGGTGCTGGTGGATTTTTGGGCCGAGTGGTGCGGCCCCTGCCGTCAGCTTGGGCCGACGATCGAAAAGGTCGTCAAGGAGAAGGGCGGCAAGATCCGTCTCGTCAAGATCGACATCGACAAGAACCCGGCCATCGCCGGCCAGCTTGGCATCCAGTCGATCCCTGCCGTGTTTGCCTTCGCCGGCGGACGCCCGGTCGACGCCTTTATCGGCGCGGTGCCGGAGAGCGAAGTACGCAAGTTCGCCGAGAAGGTTATTGCCGCAGCTCCCGCCGGCGTGCCGGCAGCCGGCTCTGTCGAGGAAGAGATCAAGAACGCGCTGACCGCCGCCACCGATGCCCTCAAGGCCGGTGACCTTGGCCAGGCCGCGCAGATTTTCGGCATGGTGCTGCAGCATCAGCCCGAGAATGTCCCGGCACTTATCGGCATGTCCCGCGTCTATCTCACCGCCGGCGATACCGAGCAGGCCGACGCCACGCTGCAGCTGGTTCCAGAGGCCGATCGCAAGGGCGACGACTACACCTCGCTCGCGGCGGCGCTAAAGCTCGCCACCGAAGCGGCTGATCTTTCGGAGGGTGGCGCGCTCGAGGAAAAGCTCAAGGCCAACCCCGACGATCATCAGGCCCGCTACGATCTGGCCGTCGTGCTCAATGCCGAAGGCCGCCGCGAAGACGCCGCCAACGAGCTCGTCACCCTGATGAAGCGCGACCGCACCTGGAACGAGGACGGCGCACGCAAAAAACTGCTCGAATTTTTCGAGGCCTGGGGTCCCAAAGACCCCGCCACGTTACGCGGACGGCGCCTGCTGTCCGGCCTGCTTTTTTCTTAGGGCCAAAGGCCCTAAGCCTCTTAACGTCGCGTGTTCGAACCGCAAAACCGGAAGTCCACTTTTGCTGAACACGCTCTAAGGACCCAAAGAATGCTGAAGCGACCTGCTTCCTCTGCCGATCTACCGGCCAACCTGCCGATTTTCCCGCTGACCGGCGCGCTGCTGCTGCCGTTTGCCCATCGCCCGCTCAATATTTTTGAGCCGCGCTATGTGGAAATGGTCGACGCGGCGCTGCGCGGCGACCGGCTGATCGGCCTGATCCAGCCGCAGGATACGTCGGAGGAAAGCCCGCGCGGCCGCGCCCCGCTGCAGACCATCGGCTGTGTTGGCCGCCTCACCCATTTCGAGGAAAACGGCGATGGCCGCTATTTTATCATTCTCGAAGGCATCTGCCGCTTCGCGCTGAAAACCGAGCTGACGGTGATCACGCCGTATCGCCAGGCGACGATCGAGGCTGACGCTTTTGCGTCGGATTTCGAGCGCGGTTTTGGGGCCGACGCCGTCGATCGCAACCGTTTCGTCAAGATGATGCGCGACTATGCCGATTTCGCCAATATCGAGATGAACTGGGAGGAGATCGACAAGACCCCGATCGCCGACCTGGTGAATTTCTGCTGCATGGTCAGCCCTTATGGCGCTGCCGAAAAGCAGGCCCTGCTCGAAGCCCAGAGCATTGAAGCGCGAGCCGAAACGCTGATCGCCATGGCCGAATACGAGATGGCCAAGGGCGGTACGGGCGCGGCCTTGCAATAACATGCCGCGCCCGCTTGAGATCGACCGGCTTGTGCTCGAAATTCTGGTCTGCCCGCTGACCAAAACGCGCCTGACACTCTCCCCCGACGGCACCGAACTGATCTCCGTCGCCGCCCGCCTGGCGTTCCCCATCCGCGACGCCGTCCCCATGCTCAGCCTCGAAGAGGCGCGCGAGGTCGAGCCTGAGGAGCTGCAACGTAGCTTGCCGAATTTGGGGGAGCATGGGGGGTAGGCGGGCCGCGCCTGCTAAGCCCGCCCAAAACAGCTCAGCGACCGCGGAAATCCCCCAGGACCGACAGCACACGTTCGTGCACCGACATCGCCGGTGGCGGCGGCTCAAATCTACGCCCGGTGATCCGCTCGTAGGCCTCAACGTAGGTTAGCGCGGTCTTCCAGATCAGCTCCGGTGGAATTTCCGGGACGCGGTCCTTGTAGGGGTCACATCGCGCCGCGACCCAGGAACGGATTACATCCTTGTCGAAGCTGTCCGGGCGCTCGCCGGCAGCGAGGCGCTTTGGGTAGGTGTCAGCCCGCCAGTAACGGCTGGAGTCGGGTGTGTGGATTTCGTCGGCGAGGCAGATGGTGCCCTCGGTATCGACGCCGAACTCGTACTTTGTGTCGGCGAGGATCAGGCCGCGCTCGTTGGCCAGCGCCTGACCCCGGGCGAACAGAGCGAGGGCGGTTTCACTCACCTGCCGCCACTGGATGTCGCTGAGCAAACCGCGCGCGAGAATCTCGCCTGCCGTAAGCGGCTCGTCATGTGCACCATCAGCGGCCTTGCTGGTTGGGGTGATGATCGGCGTCTCGAGCGCCTGGTTGTCGGCGAGGCCGTCGGGCAGAAGCTGCCCGTACATCTGGCGGCGACCAGCCCGATACATGGTGAGGATCGAAGTGCTGGTCGTACCCGCCAGGTAGCCGCGCACGACGATCTCCACCGGCAGTATCTCTAGGCGCCGGCCGACGACGATGTTCGGGTCGGGGTAGCCGAGCACATGGTTGGGGCAAAGGTCTGCGGTCTGCTCGAAGGCCCAGCGGGCGATGCCATTCAGCACCTGGCCTTTGAAGGGGATGCAACACAGCACCCGGTCGAAGGCCGACAAGCGGTCTGAGGTAACGAGGATTCGCCGCCCGTCCGGTAGATCGTAATTATCGCGCACCTTGCCTCGGTACAAGCCAGGCAGGCGCGCGTCGATCGCCTCCCGCAGCACCTGGCGGGCGCTGGCCGCCAGCCTAGTTTCGTCGATCGTGGACATGGCGGTGCCCCTACCGCTTTCGAGACAAAATTAAGTATCGTTTCAGCGGACGTACAGCATCACGCATGTTACCCTAAGTAACCATCATTCTCTCTTTTATATCGGCGGTTAAAAGGAGGCGTGAATTGGAAATAAATTTTGGAGCGATCGAAGCCCTAGTTGGGCGTGGCAAATCGGTCATCTCGTCAGACGATTCCTCAACAATTGACTGGGCGCTGGATGCGATCCGCGACGGCAAGACTACCACGCTATACGTCAGCAAACCGGTGCTGCAGTCGATCCTCAAGCGGTATTGGACCCCCAAGCGCATTGAGTTCGCCGGATTGAAGCCGATTACCGCCGAGCAGTCTGCCAAGATAAAGGCCGACTTCAACATAGAAATTGATGGGCATGCCAACAGTGTCGAATGCCCTCGATGCGGGCACCGCTACAGCACGTATGAATTTATCCAGCAGGGTATTCACGAGCATGGCGAGGAGGCAGTGAAGTCGGCTTTCGCCTTCAAGGGAGGGATTTTGCAGATCAATCCCAACCAGGTGCCGGTCTGTCAAAATTGCCGTCTGACTATTTTCGGCGGAACCTATCACTACTCATATACCGACAGAAACGGCCGGCCGGAATATGCCTGCGGCATCACCGTCATAGTCGTTATATTTGACTGAGCCGAACATCGGTCGGGTTTCTGGGCGCTAAAGCACCGGCACGCGCTCTTTGTTGCGCGGCGATCTCCGGCAGGCGGGGTCGTCGGCCGGGCCGGGCCGGTAGTCGTCCAACGTCGTTGATATGTTAGACTGACGGCATGAGGCCGCATCCGCTGTTCAAGAACCGGTCAATTCCGACCGTCCATGTCCTGGGAGACCTCAGGCTGAAGGCGCTGTCGATCGATGACCTGGAAAGAGATTTCAGCGCCGTCATGGAAAGCGCCGCTGAGATCAAGGCCGCAAACCCGGGATCGAGCTGGCCGGACGGCCTGACCAAAGAGAAAAACCTCATCGATCTGGCGTGGCATCAGCGGGAATTCGAGGCGCGGCGAAGCTTTGCCTGGGTAATCGAGAGCGCCGATGGAAAGTATCTGGGATGCCTCTACGTGTATCCGTCGATCGCCGGCGAAAGATCGGCCGACGTCAGGTGGTGGTGGCGCAAGGGTTCCACCATTTCCAATCCTTCGTTCCAGGAGGAGTTGCTGGCGTGGCTTTCCGGCGATGACTGGCCACCGCTGAGTTACAACTTGCAGGACGATTGAGTTCGGCAGCCCTAACCTGCACTCAGCTCCGGCAGGACGGCCCGCCTCCCGCCGCGCGATTGGCGCAAAACGCTCTCGGTAGCGTCGGTTGCGGGCTGGCACCCGCGGCGCGGCAGTTTGCCTCACCGGATCGACTGTAATCGGGCGCTACGCTGCTCGCCGGGGCAGTTGGGGACAGAGGATATGTTTTGGCGGGTGTACTTTTCCAGCCAGGGCCGCATGGGGCGCGCCGGCTACTGGTTCGCGTCGCTGGGCATCGTCGTTCTTACCTTTGTACTGATAATCATCAGCGAATTCATCGTCACGATAGCGCTGGCATTGGATGTCCACGCCGACGCCTCGACGCGGCAGGCGGAACTTGCAGGCGGGAGCGGCTGGACGATTATGGCCGTTCTCATCCTCATGCTCGTCATGGCCGGCAATGTGGGTGTCAAAAGGGCCCATGACCGAGGGCAGACCGGCCAGCTCTACATTGCCTACCTTTGCGCGATCTTCGCCCTTTCGGCTCTACGGATGGTGGGATTCGAGATTTTCGCGGCTAACCTGCCAATCGGCCAACTCGCGGCCTATGGGGCGCAGCTCTACTTCTTCGTGGTCTTCGGCTTTCTCGGCGGAGACCAAGGCGCCAACAAATACGGGCCTGATCCGCGGGAGGCAGGAAGCGACACCGAGCCCCCGGTCAAGATCGGCCCGCCTATCTGACTCTTGCAACATCTCTCACAGCCGCGCCAACGCTCCATGGACCCAGCGGAGGTCTTCGGCCAGCGTCCGGCCGCAGGAACGGTCCTCCGGTGCAACGCCTCGGCGGTACGCTAGGAAGCCGATGGCACATGCCGCGTTGTAAAGGCTTATGCGCTCGCGATTTAGCGTCCGGCCGACGGCCGGTTCGTAGACAGCCAGCGCCGCCTCCAGCAGGTCGTCGCCGGCCTCATCGAACAGCAGGTAGCGAAAGTCGTGATGGCGGTCAGCCCAGCTCGCCCCATCATAGTCGAAGAGGCCGCGCACCTCGCTGGTGGCGGGATCTATGGCCATATTGTGCAGCCCGAGATCGCCATGAACCAGTACTCGATCGTCAGCGGGAACCGCGACGCTGTCATAGGCATCGAGAACTCGGTCCATGTCTGCCAGCAGGGCGCGATCGTCGACAACGCGCGGCAGGTCTCGTCGAAGTTGTGCCGTCGGTTCCGGCCATTCCGGTTGCGGCGGCAGCCACGCGGCGACGTCGCTTTTGTGGATGAGGCTGTGCTGCTCGGCCAGCATCGCGCCAATCGTTCCGCCGATTTTTCGCGCAAGCGCTGCATTGCCGCGAACGCGTTCATAGAGCGCCCAGGGATCGACGGTTCCAGGCACCGCATCGCGAACGTCCCAACCCGCATCGGCCTCGAACACGATCCCTGGCACCCGGAACGAACAGCGTGCCGTCAACAAACGTAATACACGACGCTCGGCCGCCAGCCGCGCGACACCGCGCGTATTGGCCGGAAACCAGGCCAGCCGATCATTCGGCAGCCGCGCAAGCCAGCGATCGTCGCGCTCTTCGATGACAACTTCCGCCGGGGCAGCATCCAGCCCGGCCTGCCGCAGAGCGGTAGCAATCGTCTCGGCAGTTGGGGCTGGGCAGGGCCTGCCGCTCGCGGCATCGGCGCTGCCCGGCAATACCTTCACCACGTCATTCCTCAGAGCGGCTGGCCGTTCAGCAGCTTTGGGCCGCCGCTGACCGCCGCGGCCTGTCGGATCATTGCCGACTTCACCAGCGGCATCCGATCGACCATGCCCAGCCCAAAATCGCGAGCGGCGCGGACCGGGGCCACGTCGTTGGAGAAGAGCCGGTTCATGCCGTCGGTGACCATCGCCATCAGCGCGGTATCGAGCCGCCGCCAGCGCTGGTATTTGCCGAGCACATCCTCGGCGCCATGGTCGAGGCCGAGCCGCATCGCTTCGATCACCACCTCGGCCAGTGCCGCAACATCCTTAAGCCCGAGGTTGAGCCCCTGCCCGGCGACCGGATGAACGACGTGAGCGGCATCGCCGATCAGCGCCAGCCGCGGCCCGACAAATTCGCGCGCGATCTGCATTTTGAGCGGAAAGACCTGCAGCGGCTCCTCGACAGTGACCGTGCCGAGGCCAAAACCCATCACGCTTTCGATGACTGCGGCCACTTCCGCGAGTGGCATCGCCTTGAAACGCTGCGCGGCCTCCGGCGCTTCCGTCCACACCAGCGACGAGCGGGTGCCGCGCCCGTCGCTATCGCGGAGTGGCAAGCTCGCGAAGGGGCCGGCCGGGCGAAAATGCTCATACGCGACACCTTGGTGATCGAGCGCGTGCGAAATCGTCGTGACGATGCCGGCCTGCCGGTAGTCGTGCGCCACGACGCCGATGCTGGCCATACCGCGCAGCGCCGATTGCTGGCCGTCGGCGCCGATAATCAACGGCGCCTTCAGCACGCGGCCGTCCTTGAGGGTCAGCCGCGCACCGCCCGCCTCCGCCGCGTAGCCGGCAATCTCGGTCGGCGCGATAAAATCGGCCTTATCCTTGGCAGCCGAGAGCAGCGCGGCGATCAGCGAGCGGTTGGGCACCATGTGGGCGAACGGCTCGCCCGGCGCGACCTCGCCGCCAAAACTCAGGAATAGCGGCCGGGCGATGTCGCCCTCGCCGGAATCGGTAATCTTCATGCTGAGGATCGGCTGCGCCTCACCCTCGACGGCACCCCAGACGCCCAGCGCCTCGAACACCCGTCGCGCACCGGCCGACAATGCCGACGCGCGCTGATCGTGCGGCACGGCGAAAAAGTCGCGGCGATCGACCAGCGCCACGCTGAACCCCGCCATGAACTGCGTCAAAGCGGCCGCCATAGCGAGCCCGATTGGCCCGCCACCAACTATTATGGCGTCATACTTTTCCGCTTTTTCGGCCATTTGGCGTCCTTGTGGCCGCATCGGCCAAGAGAGTTAGGAGGCAGTCTTACCGCGCTTCGATGCCAATCCCAGCTATTTCGGCCGGCTTGCAAGCCGGAGCAAGAGGGCGCAGCCAGTTCACAGTTTGCTGCTTAATCAATGAGCAAAGCGGGCTATTTTGCCTATTTTTCGCGCACGAACTGTCGCGCAATTGTCATCACGGCGGAGCGCCAGCTCGCTGCGACAGCGAATCCATTAACAAAATCAAAACATTGGCGCTTGCGGCCGGAGTTTGGCACGGCGTTTGAGTCTATGAGAGCAGTCACGATTGGCAACAGGGAACGAAAGGGGCCCCCATGAAACTGGTGGTAGCGATTATTAAGCCATCACGCCTGGAGGAGGTGCGTCAGGCACTGAATTCGCTCGACGTACACGGCATGACCGTCACTGAGGTCAAAGGCTATGGCCGGCAGAAAGGCCATTCCGAAATCTACCGCGGCACCGAATATGCCGTGCATTTCCTGCCAAAACTGAAGATCGAAATCGCGGTCGACGACGCACAGGCCGATGCCGTGACCACGGCTATCCGCGATTCGGCCCAGACCGGCCGCATCGGCGATGGCAAGATCTTCGTATTCGACCTCGAGCACGTCACCCGCATCCGTACCGGCGAAACCGGCACGGCGGCGCTCTGACGCCAGCGCGCATCCCTCTCGGAGAACCTCAATGACACCAAGAATGTCCAAACTGCTCGGGGTAGCCGCTGTCGCGTCGCTGACCGCGCTTGTCCTGGCCGTACCGGCCATCGCCCAAACGGCAACCACGACCGCGGCGCCTGCTGCTGCCGCGGCAGCTCCTGCAGCGGCCGCCGCAGCACCAGCGGCTGCCGCCGCCGCTGCACCGGCCTCGCCGCTCAATTCGGGCGACACGGCGTGGATGCTCACATCGATGGCCCTCGTCCTGATGATGACGATCCCGGGCCTCGGGCTTTTCTACGGCGGCATGGTGCGCAAGAAGAACGTTCTCGCCACCCTTATGCAAAGCTTTGCCATCACCTGCCTCGTGACGGTGCTGTGGTTCGTCGTCGGCTATTCGATCGCCTTCACCAACGATGCCACGACCAACCCCTTCATCGGCTCGTTCGCGCACATCTTCTTCGCCGGCATGGGGATCAACTCCACCAACTCGCTGGCGCCCACCATCCCTGAATTCGTCTTCGCGGCCTACCAGATGACCTTCGCGATCATCACCCCGGCGCTGATCGCCGGCGCCTTTGCGGAGCGGATGAAGTTCTCGGCCCTGCTGATCTTCATGTCGCTGTGGCTGCTGTTCGTCTATTCCCCGATCGCTCACTGGGTCTGGGGCGGCGGCTTCCTCGGCACTGGCGCCCTGACGGGCGGCAATGCCGTGCTCGATTTCGCCGGCGGCACCGTGGTGCATATCAACGCTGGTGTCGCGGGCCTCGTCTGCGCGCTCGTGCTCGGTAAGCGCAAAGGGTTCGGCACCGTCAACATGGCGCCGCACAACCTCATCCTGACCTTCATCGGCGCGTCGCTGCTGTGGGTCGGCTGGTTCGGCTTCAACGCCGGCTCGGCGGTGGCTGCTAACGCGCTCGCCGGCGCCGCCATGATGAACACCCAAGTTGCAACTGCCGCGGCAGGCCTCTCCTGGATGTTCGTCGAGTGGTTTGTGGTCAAGAAGCCGTCAGTGCTCGGCATCCTTTCCGGCGCCGTCGCCGGTCTCGTCGCGGTGACGCCCGCCTCGGGTTTCGTCAATCCGACCGGTGCCTTCATCATCGGCATCGTTGCAGGCGCGGTCTGCTACTACGCGGCAGCGCACCTCAAGAAGATGCTCGGCTACGACGACTCGCTCGATGCGTTCGGCGTCCACGGCATCGGCGGCATCATCGGCGCGTTGCTGACCGGTGTCTTTGCCGACGCGACGATCAATCCCGGTGGCGCCTCCCACTCGATCGTCACTCAGGCGGTCGGCGTGCTCGTGACCATCGTCTGGACCGCCGTCATCACCTGGGTGATCCTGATGATTACCAAAATGCTCGTGGGTCTGCGTCCCAACGAAGCCGACGAAGAAGAAGGCCTCGATATCTCGCAGCACGGCGAAAGCGTGGCTGAGTGATCGGGAGCGCGCTCAGGAAAAGTGGCCTTCCGGTTTTCTGGCTCGAGCGCGCGACCTACTAAAAGTCTTCTGCCGCATCCGGAAAATCCGGTTGCGGCAGCCACTACCCGGTTGCCGGGGCGTTGATCCTCCTCCCCGTCGTTCCCGGCGCCGTAACTCGGGCGGCCCGGCCCTCCTCCCGGCCGGACCGCCCACCTTCCGCCAAACCGACAAGATGTTGGCCGCGGCGTGCAGCTCATGTCCCTCTTGGCCCGCCACAGAGGCTTCCCACTCGCAAACTGCATGGGCTGCACACCTTGGCCAATCGAACCGCCCGCCCGTTGCCGATGCGACGAGCGGTTTGCTTTCAGCCTTTGGCCATTTGCAGCTGAGTCTCGAACAAATCCTGCAGGTGCCGGCGCGTTTCTGGTGACGAAGGGCTCTCATTGCCATTGAACGCCTGCCCCTGCTCGCTCATGAAATCGAGAAGGCAGAGCGCGACGTAGAGCCTGAAGAGCCGATCATCGCGGTGCCCGGCCTGCTTCAGCCAGTGGTCGGCGTAGCCCGAACCCCCTGTGAAGGCGAGCGTCGCCGCCATCGTCAGAGCGATTGGCGCACGCGGGTCGCCGAAACAGAGATCGTCGACGTCGACGATGCCCGACAGCGTCCCGTTCGGTGCGACAATGACATTCTTGGTCGTGGTGTCGTGAAGATAAGGCGTCGCCGGTTGCGCATCCGCTTCGCGCCGGAGTCCTTGCAGCACCGCCTCCGCCGCTGCGACGGGCTCGAGGCTGTAATAACCCACCGCC
>Ga0268266_10000259_pt1 | contig 88660 bp, 94 predicted proteins | sample KBSS13metaG_FD_190356 | JGI IMG/M metagenome (GOLD analysis project Ga0268266, IMG submission 190356) | Switchgrass rhizosphere microbial communities from Kellogg Biological Station, Michigan, USA - KBS S1-3 metaG (SPAdes) (version 2) | ecosystem: Host-associated > Plants > Roots > Rhizosphere...
GGCTTGCGGCGCTGAAGAGTGAGCCTACCGGAAGAGAAAACGGTGCTGGGCCGCTGCGTTTGCGGAAGACGATCAAAGCGACGGCCATTCCGCCGTAGACGATCAAGCGGGTTGCGGCGGAGAGAATTGCGTTCCAGCGAAAGTCACCGAGCGCGGCAAATCCGAAAACGGCGAGCGAATAGAACAAGATTGAGACGTGCGGTGTGCGAAAACGTGGATGGATGCGCGCGAAGAATTGCGGAAAGTCGCCTTGCTCGGCGAGAGCGAACGTGATGCGTGTGGAATGGAGAAGATTCGCGCTGAGATATCCATAAGTCGAAATGAGCGCGCCTAATCCGATGGCCGTTGCGCCCCAACCGCCGAGAAAAATGCGTGCGGCATCGGCGAGCGGGCGCTGCGAAGCACTTGCATTCGGCAGCGTGCTCGCGACGACGTATACGACGCCGGTGTAGAGAAAAACCTGGAGAAGCAATGCGGTCAGAAGCGCAAAGGGCATATCGCGCTTGGGGTTACGCGATTCGCCACCCACGATGAGGGCGCCCTCGAATCCACCGTAGCCAAAAACGAGCAACAGCAATGCTTCGAACCAGCCTTTCGCTGTGGTCACTCCGAAATGCAGCGGCACGCGCAGTTCGGAATGAAAGAAGGGAATCGCGAGGCCCGCAATGATAAAGATCGCAAGCAGGCTGACTTTTACTGTCGTGAAAATGTCGCTCACGGTCTTCCCGGTTTTGACGCCGACGTAGTTCAAGAGCGCCAGATGACCGATGAGCAGAGCGATCAAGCAGACCTCGGCGAGTTTTCCATGCAGAGCAGGAATGAATTGTCCGAGGTAACTTGCAAAGAGATCAGCAGCTGCGGCGGGAGCTGCGATTCGCGTCAGCAGAAGGAGCCAGGCAATGAGCAATCCCGAGAACCGGCCGAGAGCTTCGCGCCCGTAGAGATAGAGGCCGCCGGTGATTTCGAAGCGCGAAGCGATTTCCGCGATGACCGCGGCGATGATGAGCGCTCCGCACCCGGCGATGATACAGCTCAGAGGACTGTAACCGTCGAGTTGCTTCGCGAGCAAAGCTGGCAGTCCGAAAATACCTGCACCGAGAATGGAATTCGCCATCAGGGCGACGAGGCTCCATCGGCCGATGGTGCGAACGAGTTCGGGCGGCTGCGTCGTCACTCTATTTGGCTGTAGCAGGGGCGCGGTGTTTGGCGATTTCGCTTAGCACGTCGGTGGTGTGCAGCGATTCGAGATGGGGATAGTGTTCGCCGTCGTGGTAGTCAATTTCGAATGTCTGGTAGTAGTCGTCGTTTTCGAGGAGCAGGCGGATCGGCTCCTTGGAATTTTTGGCGTCGCGAATGGCTATGCGTAGCCAATCTGGCGACCATTTGCGGCCGTTGACCGCGACGAGTTTCATCTCGGGGGCGATGCCCGCTTTTCCCGCGGGCGAGCCGGGAATCACGTCCATGATGGAATTTGCGTCATCGCCCGCGCCGTGAACCGTAAGACCGAGCGAAAAGGAAAGGTCTACGGTTCCGTCGGTCTGTTCGGCCGCGCGCTGGTGATCATTCGGCTCGTCGCTGTAGGTGAGTTTCCAGCCGCTGGCTTCGAGTCCGCCGAGGGGGGCGCCGGGACCGTGCGAGTGCAGACGCTCGTCGAAGAATTTCTTCCAGTCGTAAGGGGCGATGGAGTTGAGCGTGGCGACGACGTCGTCAAGAGTGTAGGGCGCGACTTTGATGGCGCCGTCTTCGCTGCCGTGGAATTTGCGGCAGAAATCGTCGAGGGATTTCTGGCCTTTGGTTGCGCGACGGATGATGGTGTCTGCTTCTAGCCAGATGAGTTCGCTTTCTTCGTAGTAGTCCACGGGCCGCCGCCAGGAAGCGCCCGCTTGCCGGGCGCCAAACAAGTTCGAAACAGAAATAGCGGTGTCTTCGAGGTCGCGCCAGGTGCGGCCGGGGCGGCCATCGTTCAGAGCCGCAAAAGTGGCCGCAAGGTATTCGCGTAACTGTTCCGGTTTCCAGAAGCCGCTGCGGGCGGCGAGAATGACGCCGTAGTACTGCGTCAAGCCTTCGTAGACCCAGAGAAGATCGCCCTTCATAGGCTCCTGATAGTTGGGAGTGGCGAGGCCGGCGGGGCGGCGATATTTGCCATTCCATGAATGAAAAAATTCGTGGGGCAAAAGATCCATCAGGCCTTCGAGCGAATCGGGATCGAGGAGCATTTTTTCGGGGCCGCGATTGTCGCTGGATTCGTGATGTTCGAGGCCGTTGACGGGCAGATGGTCGGTGAGAGCGAGCATGAAGTCGTAATGGCGATAGTGGCGTGCGCCGAAGAGAGCGCCGGTTTCGGCGACGAGCTGGCGAAAATTTGTCAGTTGGTCTTTGCTTAGCGTTGTGGCGATCGCACTGTCAGCAGCAATGTTCAGGCGGTGCTCAGGCTTTTGTCCGGGCGAAAGATCGTAAGTCTTGAAGAATGCGCCTGCGAATAGCGGTGAGTCGACCAGACGTGTTAGTGAGATGGTTTCGAACGTTGCTGAGTCAGCGGAGCCACTGGAAACAGTGTGCAAAGCTGTGGCGAACTTCCACCCAGCGGGCACGCGGATGCTGGCGGAGAACATGACGTCATCGGTTTTTGCGCTTTGTGGGTAGAGGACGACGAGGTTCCACGGCAGGACGGCGACTTGTGCAGTGGCGGAAGGCGAGCCAGCCGTGCCGTCTTCTTTAGGTAGCAAATAGTCGAGCGTCGCTTCCATGGTGGTCAGGCCCGCGGGGATCTCGCAGTGGAAGGCGTAGAGGTCGACATCATCCCGACGCCAGGGGATTTCCTGACCGTTGCCGCGAAACCGGACGCCGGTGACATCCACGATGGGGCCGTTGGGGGAATGCTCACCGGGAATCCATTTAGGGTAGACGAGCGTGAAGGGACCCGGCTTCACGGAAAATTCCATCTTTGAGTGGTAGACACGGCGGGGGGCATCGCGAAGGTCGACTTCGAGCTTTACAGGTTGCGTTTGTGCGTGGGCAAGCGAAACGCAGAAGCTGGATGTGACACACAACGCTGCAGTGGCAAGAAAATTCCGCATGAATGCTCCTGAAGAAATCGTCGTCAGCGTAACACAGGATTAGACGGTCTCAGCTGGACGCAATGGTAACCAGGCGTTCCAGAATCTAGGGGGAAGCGTACGGCCATTGCTCGGGTGAGGAGGGAAGTTGAGGCAAAACGGTGTCAAGCCGCCGCACTCCACATGGAGGACATTCGTTCCGCAATGGTTTGCTAACATCTTCTTAAACATGTCTGCTCTATTTCCTCGGAATTTTCGAAAAGAGTTTCCGGTTGTGGTGCGCGGTGAAGGGTGCTGGATTGTCGTGGCGGATGGACGGCGTTATCTGGATGCGTCGGGGCAGGCGGCCGTCGTGAATATTGGCCACGGCGTGAAAGAGATTGCCGAAGCGATGGCGGCGCAAGCGGGGCAAGTAGCCTTTGCGCACACTACGCAGTTTCATTCCGAAGCGGCGGAGAAGTTAGCTGCGCGGCTGCTGGCGCTCGCTCCAGGGAATTTCCAGAACGGCGGGCGCGTCTACTTCACTTCGGGCGGATCGGAAGCGACGGAGACGGCGATCAAGCTGGCGCGCCAGTATCACCTCGAGAGAGGAGAGACTTCGCGCTATCGAGTGATTTCACGGCGGCAGAGTTATCACGGGAGCACGGTGGGAGCGATGTCGGTGAGCGGAAATGTGGGGAGGCGAGCGCCGTATGCGCCACTGTTGGCCGAATGGGGGCACATCGCACCTTGTTTTTGCTTTCACTGTCCGTTCGACAAGAAATTTCCGGAGTGTGGGATTGCTTGCGCGGACGATTTGAGCAACTTCTTAAGCAGCGACCATCCCGAGACAGCGGCGGCATTCATTTTTGAGCCGGTGGTGGGAGCAACGCTCGGAGCTGTGGCTCCGCCCGATGGCTACGCGCAGCGCATCGCGCAGATTTGCCGAGCGCAAGGAATCTTGCTGGTTGCGGACGAAATCATGACAGGCATGGGCCGCACGGGGAAACCGTTTGCGGTGAATCACTGGGGTGTGGAGCCGGACCTGATTCTGGTGGGCAAGGGCGTTGCTAGCGGATACGCGCCGCTGGGAGCGGTGCTGGTATCGGCCAAAGTGGCTGATGCCTTTGCGAAGGGATCGAGGGTATTTCAGCACGGGTTCACCTATCAGGCGCATCCGGTTTCGACGGCCGCAGGAAAGGCGGTGCTGGACTACCTGGAAAATCACAACCTTTTTGAGCGCGTCTCGCCAGCGGCAGCGCAATTGCGCGCGGCGCTGGCGCGGTTGCAAGATCATCCTCACGTCGGCGAAATTCGCGGGCTTGGGTTACTGATGGGGATTGAGTTTGTGATGGACAGGCAAACGCGAGAGCCTTTTCCGAGGGAAACGAATATCGCAGAGAAGATCATGCAGGCCGCACTAACGAAAAATGTTCTTACCTATCCATCGCAGGGATGTGTGGACGGCTTGCGCGGCGACCATATTCTGCTGGCTCCCCCGTTCATCATTTCCGCTGACTTGTGTTCGCAAATCGCGCAAGCGCTGGAATTCGCGGTAGCGCAAGTGTTCGCGTCCTAAGTTAGGCTAAACTCGTGCGACAGTGACTAGGGATTGTAAGTACAAACCCTAGAACCCATTCATACCCGCAGTTGCATTCTTACTTTTCGGAGAGTGAACTCGAATGCGCTATCGTCTTGTCTTTTTTTTGGTCGGCCTCTTAGCGGTATTTCCAATCACATCGCAGACGCAAGAAACAGGGAAGAACGAACGGGCTCGTGATCTTGGCGTTCCGTTCGATGGAACACCCGGAAAGCTAAATGCCATCACGGATGTTGCGGGAGTAGAGGTGGGTCACACGACGTTAATCAGCGGAGAAGGGAAGCTGCAAGTTGGCAAAGGTCCGGTGCGGACGGGTGTGACCGCAGTGCTGCCGCGCGGGAAAGACTCGATGAACGACTCCGTGTTTGCCGGCTGGTTTTCGCAGAACGGCAACGGAGAAATGACCGGCACGACATGGGTCGAGGAATCCGGCTTTCTGGAAGGGCCGGTGATGATCACGAACACGCACAGTGTGGGAGTGGTGCGGGATGCGGTGGTTGAATGGCGCGTGAAGCATGGGAAACCCGATCCGACGGGTTACTGGTGGTCGCTGCCGGTAGTGGCGGAAACGTGGGACGGGTGGCTGAACGACATCAACGGATTTCACGTGAAGGCGGAACATGCTTTTCAGGCAATCAATTCTGCGCACAGCGGCGCGGTGGAAGAAGGAGCGGTCGGCGGTGGGACCGGAATGGTTTGCAACGGATTCAAAGGTGGGATCGGCACGTCGTCGCGAAAACTCGATGCCAAGGATGGCGGCTATACAGTCGGAGTGTTGGTGCAGTGCAACTACGGCTCGCGGCAGAACTTGCGCATCGCCGGGATACCGGTGGGGAGGGAGATTTCGTCGGAAGACCCGTATGCGTATCAGCCTTCTGAAATTTCCGAGCGTGGATCGATCATCGTGGTGGTTGCCACGGATGCGCCGGTGCTTTCACACCAGCTGAAGCGGCTGGCGCGCCGCGTTTCGCTTGGCTTGGGGCGCAACGGAAGCATTTCCGGAGACGGATCGGGCGACATATTTATCGCGTTTTCGACGGCGAACCCGCATGCCGATGGCGGGAAGACCGTGGTCGCTTTGAAATTCCTGCCAAACGACGCGCTCGATCCTATTTTTGCGGCGACCGTGCAGGCGACGGAAGAGGCTATTATCAATGCGATGGTCGCGGCGAAGACGATGACCGGGATTGAAAACCACAAAGTGATCGGGCTCCCGCACGACCGGCTGCGCGAGGTTCTGAAGAAGTACAACCGGCTGGCGCAGTGACAGCGACTTTCATCGGAGCTTAAGCCGGCTCAGGTATACTGCTGACACGGAGACAGGTCAGCGTGGGGATTCTGGAACAAGTTCCGGTTACTGGTTGGGCGGGGCCGTTCCCGGAGAATGTAACGAGCCGGGCCGTGCGCGCGCTGGAAGAGGGGAAGATTCTGTTCGCGCCAGGGCTGAGCTCTCAGCTGTCTGCGGCGGAGCAGAAATTTCTCTCTACCGCCTATTTGAGCGCGAAGTCGAAGAACATCAGCTACAACAAGGAAACCGGAGCGCTGGGCGGGACCGATTCTCAGGGTCCCGAGCGCGAAGAGCTGGCAGGTATGATGCGGCGATTTGCCGAGCATGCGATCGGCCTGCTGCTGGCGCTTTGCCCGACGTATGCGACGCAGTGTACGCCCGGGTTGACGAGCTTCCGGCCGGCGGAAATTTCGGGACGCGCGACGAGTTGGCGCAAAGACGATACGCGGCTGCACGTGGACGCGTTTCCCTCGCGGCCTAGTTATGGCAAGCGGATTTTGCGATTGTTTGCGAATGTGAACCCGTCAGCTGGCCGCGTCTGGCGGGCGGGCGAGCCCTTTGAGAATGCGGCGCGAAAGCTGCTGCCGCGGGTGAATGCGCCTTTACCGGGCGCACTGGCTATGATGGGGTTACTGCGTATCACGAAGGGCCGGCGTAGTTTGTATGATCACTACATGCTGGGTTTGCACGACGCGATGAAAGCGGATACGAAGTATCAAGCGGAGGCACCGCAGAGCCAGCTGGAATTTGCGCCGGGTGCCGTGTGGGCGTGCTATACGGATTCGGTTTCGCATGCGGCGATGTCGGGCCAGCATGCCTTTGAGCAGACATTTTATTTGCCGGTGAGCGCGATGGCTTCGCCTGCCTTGTCGCCGTTGCGCACTCTGGAGCGGATTTTGGAATGTCCACTGGCTTAGCGCAAACCGGTTAAGCTGGCGAAATTCAGGGAACGAATCGTTGAAACTTTCTCGCCTGCTTCTACTGTTCCTCTGCGCTGCTGCGGTTACTATTGTTATTTCTTGCTCTCGTCCATCTGAAAAATCCCTCGCGATTACGAATGTGACGGTCATTGACATGACGGGAGCAGCGCCGCGTCCTGGTCAAACCGTGCTCGTTGTGGGTGAGCGAATTGTGGCGGTTGGAACAGCGGGTTCGCTTCACCTGCCGAGTGGCGCGACGATTGTTGATGGGACTGCAAAATTTCTGATACCCGGGCTGGCGGACATGCACGTGCATCTGACGGCCGCAAGCGAGCCGGATGGGAGCCGCAAGTTCATGATTCCGCTGCTGCTGGCGAACGGAATCACGACGGCGCGGGATATGGGCGGCTACTTGGAGTCGCTGGTTCCATTGCGTGAGGAGATCAAGAAAGGGAAGCGGCTCGGACCGCAGATTTTCTACGCCGGGCCCTATTTGGACGGATCGCCGCCGTCGTTTCAGCCGTCGCTAGTCGTGATGAATCGCGCGCAGGCGAACGATGACGTGCACCAGCTGGTGCAGCGCGGCGTGGACTTCATCAAGGTGCAGTCGATTCTGAACCGCGATGCGTATTTTGCGATTGCGGAGGCGGCGAGGCAAGAACACATCACCTTTGTGGGGCATGTGCCGGACCATGTGACGGCAGCGGACGCGGCCGACGCCGGGCAGCACAGCGTTGAGCACTTGACAAACGTTCTGCGCGGTTGTTCGAGTGACGAAGCGAAATTGATGCGGGAACAGTTCTATGTGGCACCCAAAAAAGAGACGTTGGAGCAGGCGCACGCGCGCGTGGTGCGATGGCAGCGGGAGCTTCTGGAGTCGTATTCACAGCCAGAAGCGGGTGCGCTGATCGGCAAATTTGTCGCGAAAGATGTCTGGCAAACTCCGACATTGGTTCTGTTGAAGAACGACGCGTTTCCGACTTCGTCGAATAATGCGACGCAAGATGAGCATGTGAAATACATACCGCAGGCGCTGCTGGCGATTTGGAAGAAAGGGCGCGGGGAACAGATGAGGCTTGTGGGTGCGGAAGAGTCGAAATTGCGCGAGCAGCTTTTCGCGAAATCGGCGGCGCTTGTTGGCCAGATGCGGAGAAGCGGCGTGGGTGTTTTGGCTGGCACCGATTCGCCGGCGCCATACGTTTTTCCAGGATTTGCACTGCACGAAGAACTTGCGATGTTGGTGGATGCCGGACTCACTCCCGCGGAAGCTCTGCAAGCCGCTACGCGAAGCGCGGCTGAGTTTCTGGGGAAGGGCAAAAACTCCGGAACTATAGCGGAAGGGAAGTACGCAGACCTGGTGCTGTTGGATGCGAATCCCTTGGAGGAAATACGGAATACGCGCAGGATTCGAGCGGTGATCGTGCGAGGGAAACTGCTTGACCGTGGCGCGCTCGATGAAATGCTTGAATCCGTGCTTTCGTTTGCTGGCACGCACTGAAGCTGCGGATGTTCATTTGCCAGCGGTTGGAGCGCGCGGATTTCGGCGGCGGTTACTCCGGCATGATCACGGTTTCGTCGCGGGGAATGGCGTCGAGTGTGGCGCGATCGATGTTCATGTGAGCCATGACAAGCTCCGGCGGTGTGTGCGTGAGCCACTCGGAGAGCGAAAGATCCTGATAAGTGCCCGCCTTGAACATTTCCAGAAATTTCAGATCGGTATCGCCGGTGTTTTCGACGTAGTGCGGCAGTGTTTTTTCGATGTAGCCGACATCGCCCGCCTGAAAATTCATGGTGCGGGCGCGGCCGCCTGTTGCGAAAACGGTCATGCGGCCTTTTCCCGAAACGAAATACATCCACTCATCGGCATTCGGATGCCAGTGGAGTTCGCGGATGCCGCCGGGTTTCACGGTGACGATGGCGGAGGCGATGTTCGCGGAGGCTCGGAAAGTACGCGAATCGATGATGCGGACTTCACCGCCTTTGGTGCGCTTCGTTGGCGGCGGCTGCAGGGTGCGGAAAGCGAAGTCTTGAGAGGAGAGGCCCCGCTTCCCCGCTGCTGCCTTCTGGTCGGCCTCTAGTGGACCTGGAACGGCAGACTGGAAAATAAAAAGCTCCTTGGGAAGTTTGGCGAAAGAAGACTGGGGCACGCCGAAGTTTTTGGCGAGAACATCCTTTGGAGTGTGCGCCATCCATTCGGAGAGCAGTACGGTGGCGTATTCGGAAAAATTGCCGTCGTCGAAAACGAGCAAAAATTCGGCGCCGTCGGGATTGAGGCCCTGAATGGAATGAGGAATGCCGGGAGGAAAGTACCAGAGGTCGCTTTCCTTGACGTCAGCGACAAAACTTTTTCCATCGTTATCTATTGCGGTGATGCGGGCGCTGCCGTAGAGCATGAACGCCCACTCGGCGGCGGTGTGCCAGTGCAGTTCGCGAACGCCGCCGGCGGTAAGACGCATGTCAACGCCGGCCATGCTTTTGGAGACGGGAAGTTCGCGGACGGTGACTTCGCGAGACCAGCCGCCGCTGTGCAGGCGTTTGTGCGAAAAGGAAAACGGATACTTGAACGGAGGCACTCCGCCAGCGTCCGTTTCCGGCGGATCGAACGAACTGGAATTTTGTGCGTCGATTTCCGGATTGGTCGGTCCTGGATCGCTCTTGCGGCGCGCGTAGCCCGGCTGGTTCTGTTCTTGCCCTTGCAAGTTCGCGACGGAATTGACGCCGGCTGCGGCGAGGGCGACGGAGCTGGCTTCCAGGAAATTGCGGCGCGTGAGCTTGCTTTCGTTGGCATTGTCGGGCACAGTGCGATCCTTTCCAGAGTTTCGAGCACGGCTGCTGAACTTCTTTAGGCTGCGGCCGCTTTTCTTACGTTATTGGCGTCGCCGTTTTGCGTGGCGGATTGAAAAAGGGCATCGGGACGACTTTGGCCGCTACGGAACTGCGGATCGCTTCGACGGTCATTTCTATGTGTAGGGTGGTGCCGAGGGCGGAATGTTCGCGGCTGACGACGGCGAGGGCGATCATTTTCTTCAGTGTCGGCGACCAGGTGGTGGAGGTGGCTTTGCCGACTTGACGGCCGCCACGGAACACTGGCACGGCTACGCGCGAGGCCATACTCGGGACCTGAGGGGCCATGCCCTGCTTGTCGAAGATGGCTTCGACCTCGTTCCAATCGATTTCGAGCCCGACGAGGGCGCGTGGCGCTCCGCCCCTTTTGGTTTCGGCGGCAAGGGCGTCGCGACCGACGAAGCTTTCCTTTTTCAGATCGACAAGCTTGCCGAGACCGATTTCGCCCGGGCTGAACTTCTGCGAAGGGATAAGAGCCTTTTTGCTGGAGGTGTAATCGACTTCGATCAGGATGAGACCTGCTTCGATGCGCGCGACGTCGAGCGCGATCATTCCAGCAGGATGAATGTCGAAGGGCTTGCCTTTTTCCATCAAGCGATCCCAAACCTTCACTGCCTGATCGGCGGGAACCCAGATTTCGTAGCCGAGGTCGCCGGTGTAGCCGGTGCGGGAAATGTCCACGGGTACGCCGGCGATTTTGCCGTGCGTGACGCGAAAGTATTTCAGGGTGGCGATGTTGGCTTCGGCCGCCGCGAGGAGAAGTTTGCCGGACGTCGGCCCCTGTAGCGCCAACGCTGCGGTTTGTTCGGAAATGTCTTGCATTTGCACATCGAGGCCGAGGGCATTCTGCTGGAACCAGCGGAGGCTCGGATCAGCGGCCGTCCAGCGATAGTCGTTTTCGCCGAGGCGGGTGATGGTGCCGTCGTCGACAACTTTGCCTTCGCTATCGCACCAGCAGCAGTAAATGACCTGATCGACGGCAACCTTATTGATGTCGCGGCAAATGACGCGGTTGACGAGGCGGGTGGCGTCGCGTCCGGTAACGCGGTATTTGAAGAGCGGCGAAATGTCGATTAGCGCGGCGGAGTTGCGGATCGCGTTGTATTCGTGCTCGTGGTGGGTTTCATAGACACTGACCGTGTAGTAGCCGGACCATTCGCGGTAGTTCAGACTCTCGCACAATGCGAGCGTACGTTCGTGAAAGGGAGTGCCAACGGGCACAGCGTGTCCTCCGAAAGTCGCAAGCGATTATAGGGAAGTGAGTGTGGGCGCGTAAAGCCAACGAAAGTCAAACCGAAGTCACCTCGATTCGAGACGAATGTAGTATGCTCCGGCGATGTTCTGCCCTTCTTGTGGAGCAGATTATCGCGACGGATTTGCACAGTGTTCGGACTGTGCGGTTCCGCTTGCGGATGTGTTGCCTGAAGGATGGAAGCGGAGTGAATCAGCGTCGTCCGAGTTTCCACGACGCGAATTTATGCTGTGGTTCGTACCGCTCTCGGTCATATCCACGCTCACGCCGATTTTCCTATTATCGAAACTGAGTCCGAGCCGATTTCACCCGCTGCACTTGGTCGTGATCTTGATTTGCCTAGCAGTTCCCATCGGCGGCTGTTGGATGTTTGTACAGGTCATCGACCATGAGGAGCAGGCTAAAGCCTGGATACCGTTTTCCTTTGTTCCATTCATGTTCCTTTGATATCTGTTAACGCGATATCCCACGCGGCCTAAGTTTGTCCGTTACCCTCGACCGAGTATCAACCGTCCTTTTTGAAGCGGCGGGTGCGCTGATATCATTCTTCTTGATTCCGATACCTCCTCGACCTTCTTAGCTTCATTTTGCGGGAGGTTTTATGAGAACCGCGGCGGTTGGTTTTCGCGTCCATTCCGGCTGGACATCATTGGTTGTTGTGGCCCTTGAAAAAGGGAAGCCGATCGTTCTAGCGCGGCAGCGCCCGCACCTCGTTCAGACGTTTTCTTATACGTTTCGGCAGCCGTATCACACCGCCGAAAAGATGACCTTGGACGAGGCGTCGGCGTTCTTGGAACGGCAGCGAGCGGAAGCGCGGCGCTTGGCTGTTGCGGCGCTAAAGGCCGCAGAGACTGACATTGAGCAGCAAGGATACAAAGTGACGCGCGCAGCGCTGCTGACGGCTTCGGGACGCCCGCTTCCAGAACTGGCGAAAATCCTTACCGCCCATGCGCTGATTCACACGGCCGACGGGGAGTTTTTTCGCGAAGCGCTGCTGCACAGTTGCGAGCGACAGAAACTTACCGTCAGCGCAATTAAAGAACGCGAACTAATGCCGGCTGCTTCTTCGAGACTCCGGCGCAGTTCGTCGGTCTTGACAACCTGTCTTACAAAACTGGGCAAGCCGTTCGGCGCGCCGTGGTCGCAGGATGAAAAATTCGCGACGCTGGCTGCTTGGCTGGCACTCTCGCGGGATCACCGCTCGCTGCGGTGAGTCGGTGCCATTTGGACTCCCATAGTAGACTCCTGCGATGTTCTGCCCGCTCTGCAAATCAGAATATCGCGCTGGTTTTACCGAATGTAGCGACTGCCACTCAAAACTCGTCGCCACAGAGGCGGAGGCAAACGGTCAACAAGTCGGAACGTTTTGGAAGGGGTACGATAAAACAAGATTTGAATGCCTGCTCACTGCCTTACAGCACGCGAACATCCCACACCGTTTTGCGGAGCATGTGAAGTATCGTCCTCAGAGCCACTCTGACTACGAATACGGAATCCGCATACTTCTATCTGATGTTGAGCACGGTGAAGAAATTCTGAGAAAGTTGGAAGAAGCCGACAAAGCAGAAGATTTGGATGTCGACTAGGATGGGGACTGATGTCGATTAATGCGATTAAGACGGTGGCGATTCTGGGTGCGGGGACGATGGGTAATGGCATCGCGCATGTGTTTGCGCGCGCCGGGTACGACGTAATTCTGCGCGATGTCGAGCAGCGCTATCTGGATCGCGCGATGGACACGATCGGTAAGAATCTGGAGCGCGAAGTGAAGAAAGGGAGGTTGGCCGAGGCGGAAAAGCCGGCAGTGCTGGCGAGATTCAAGCCGGTGACCGATATGGCGGCGATCGCTGCGGCGGATTTTGTGGTGGAGGCTGTTCCGGAAAAGCTGGAAATCAAACGAGCAGTGCTGGGTGAAGTGGACAAGCTGCTCAGGCCAGATGTGATTCTTGCTAGCAATACATCGTCCATCTCGATGACAGCGCTAGCAGCCCTGACGTCTCGTCCAGACCGGTTTGTGGGCATGCACTTCATGAATCCGGTGCCGGTGATGGTGCTGGTGGAAGTGATCCGGGCGCTGCAGACTTCCGACGCCGCGTTTGACCTGACGATGGAGCTGGCTAAGAAGCTGGGCAAGATGCCGGTTGCGGTGAACGACGCCCCGGGCTTCGTTTCCAACCGCGTGCTGATGCCGCTGATCAACGAGGCGGCGTACTGCGTGATGGAAGGCGTAGCAACTTCCGAAGCGGTGGACACAGTGATGAAGCTGGGTATGAACCATCCGATGGGGCCGCTGGAGCTGGCGGACTTTATCGGGCTGGACGTTTGTGTGGATATTCTGCATGTCCTGCACGAAGGGCTGGGCGATCCGAAGTATCGTGCGTGCCCATTGCTCAAGAAATATGTTGCCGCGGGCTGGCTCGGGCGGAAATCCGGCCGCGGGTTTTACGACTATTCAAAGCCGGCCTAGGGTTTCAGCTCCGTCAGGCAGACTGTTAGGGCAAAAGAAAGGCGAAAATAATGTTTGCTTTTATTTCGCCTATCGGTTACTTTCTCCCTCGACGTTTTCAACAGGTGCTCCATGTGCTCCCCTTCGGCCGGTGCTATCGCTTGTCCGGAGCATGCTAGGCTCGAAGAGGAATACAAGGCGGCGCGCGATCGGATGCGAAACTTAATTCGGTTGCGGAAGCTGACGCGGATGGAAGAGCGGCAGCTGGCCGATGAAGTGGCCATGGCCATCGCCCGGCTGAAGGAACTTGCCGCGAAGCACGGTTGTGAACGCCGGTGAGTCCCAAAATATAGTAGCGGGTGAAGTACTTATATGGTAAACTCCACATCCGCTAAAGTTGATCCGGCAGAGCAAATTTCCCAATTTCCTCTATTGAGGTGCGCAATGGCAGACGAGAAAGCAAAACTCTTGGAAGCGGCGATATCCCAAATTGAAAAGTCGTACGGCAAGGGTTCGATCATGCGGCTGGGCAGCAAGGACGTTCTTGTCCCGGTGAACGTGATTCCGACCGGCTGCTTGTCGATTGATGCGGCGCTAGGCGTGGGCGGCTTGCCGCGCGGCCGCGTAATTGAAATCTACGGGCCGGAATCTGGCGGTAAGACGACGCTGACGCTGCAGGTGATTGCCGAAGCGCAGAAGCTGGGCGGTCAGGCGGCCTTCATCGACGCTGAGCATGCGCTCGATCCGGTGTACGCGCGGAAGCTGGGCGTGGACGTGGACAATCTGCTGGTATCGCAGCCCGACCACGGCGAACAGGCTCTGGAAATTGCCGAAGCGCTGATCCGCTCGGGCGGTGTTGATGTTGTTGTGGTGGACTCGGTAGCCGCGTTGGTGCCCAAGGCGGAATTGGAAGGCGACATGGGCGATCCGTCCATGGGTTTGCAGGCGCGGCTGATGTCACAGGCGTTGCGCAAACTGACCGCGATTGTCTCCAAGTCACGAACCTGCCTCATTTTCATTAACCAGATCCGCGAAAAGATTGGCGTGATGTTTGGCAATCCGGAAACCACGACTGGCGGCCGCGCGCTGAAATTTTACGCGTCGATGCGTGTCGATATTCGCCGCATACAGGCCATCAAGGAAGGCGACCGCGTGGTGGGCTCACGAACCCGAGCAAAAGTCGTGAAGAACAAAGTAGCGGCACCGTTCCGTGAAGCGGAGTTCGACATTCTCTATGGCGAAGGCATCTCGCGCGAAGGCGACCTGATCGATCTCGGTGTGGACAAGGGCATTCTGGAAAAGTCCGGCACGTGGATCAGCTTTGGCGGCGAGCGGATGGGCCAGGGCCGCGAAAATGCGCGCGTGTTCCTGAAGGAGCACAAGGATATCCGCGAAAAGATCGAAGCCGCTCTGCGCAAGAAAATGGAGATTCCGGCGCCGGGCGGCGAGAGCGCTGCTTCCTCCGGCACCAACGGTGTCTCGCATAACGAAAAGCATGTGGCCACGGCAGCCGCGGCCACGGCCGCGAAGGCGCGTCCCGCCGGTCCACGCAACTAAGATCCTTCTTCGTTCAAGCTCCGAAGGCACGGCGAACATGCCGTGCCTTTTTTCTTGAGCGCATCTCTGTAGCTCGCGCGTTCGCTAACGCTCCGGCTCACGCGACGAGACGACTTCATAATGCGCGGCTTTGGCGTCGAAGCGCCTCAGGTACTTGCGGCGTTCTTCGGGAATCACTGCGGTTTCGTAGTCGAGGCCGGCGAGCGCTCGAATCGATTCCCGTGACTCCCAGAAGATTACGGTGATGAATTCTACTTCGCCGCCTACATCGCGACGGAGCAGGTGGCTTCCCAGAAACCCTTTTGCTCTGCTAAGTCCGGGCAATAGATCGGGTTTGAGGTGCGATTCGTAGCCGTCGGCACCTTCAGGTGTAGTCCAGCCGCGCCAAACTCTTGCGATCACTTTCGTCCCCCTGAATACATCGCTAACAGGGTAGTGCTTGAAGGTCCGCGACACTAGACCGACGTAATGCAACCAAGCGGTTGCGTATAGAACGAGCAAGTGCTAATATGCAACCAGGAGGTTGCATGAGCACTGATCGCATTGAGAAACAGATTCTGTTGCGTGCCCCAAGAGCTCGCGTCTGGCGCGCTCTCACCAATTCGACGGAATTTGGCAATTGGTTCGGCGTGACGTTCGATGGACAGTTCCGTCCCGGCGCCAAAATGAGTGGAGTCATCGTCGGAACTAAGGTCAACGCCGAGGTGGCAGAGCTCCAGAAACCGCATGCTGGAAAGAAATTCGAAATCACTATCGAGCGAATGGATCCTGAGAAGCTGTTTTCCTTCCACTGGCATCCGCATGCAGTGGATCCAAATGCAGACTACTCGGCCGAGCCGGCAACGCTGATTGTGTTCAAGCTCGAGGAGAAGCCCGAAGGCACTCTGCTGACCGTTACCGAAACGGGCTTTGACCAGATCCCGCTTGTACGGCGAGCCGAGGCGTTCAAGGCCAATGAACAAGGTTGGGCTGTGATGATCAACGTGGTCGAGGAATATCTTGTCCAAAATCCTTAAATCACGCGCGGACGACAGCCCACGGTCCTCGGCGGTACTCTTCGCGGCCTTGGGAGACCAGAAGCGTTTATGGCTGGTCTCCCGTTTGTGCCACGACGGTCCAGCGTCCATCACCCGCTTGGCCGCGGGCGCACGTATTACGCGGCAAGCAGTAACCAAGCATCTGCGCGTTATGGAACACGCGGGGCTGGTGCGGAGTTCACGCCGAGGACGGGAACGCCTGTGGCAGCTGGAACAAGGCAGGCTCGAAGAAGCTCGCCGGTACCTGAATCAGATTTCCATCCAGTGGGACGAAGCGCTGGAACGGCTGCGCGCATTGGTTGAAACGTAGCTTCGCACAGGCTAGATCCGACCTCGCAAAACGAATCTTGCCGAGTTAGTTTATGATGCTGCTGCGTCGCAGCATGCCCGCGTGGTGTGCAATCCGGCGAATGGAGAAGAACCGTGGGCGTAGTGGCGGGAGTGGACCTGGGCGGGACGGCCGTGAACTACACGCTGGTAAACGACGAGGAGAAATTTCTGGTCGAAGGATTGTGCGAGCATCCGTCGCTCGCCAAGCAGGGGCCGGAGATTTGCCTGCAGCAGATCGCCGACGGTTTGAAAATTGCGACGGGCAAGGCAGGCGTCAGGCTGGAGGACGTGGTTGCGGTTGGGTTGGACACTCCTGGTCCAGCGAGCGCGGCTGGCGTGATGAGCGCGCGCGGTTCGACAAACTTTGTACACGCGAATTGGGCGGGCTTCGACATTCGCGAGGGATTGGCGCACAAGCTGGGCAAACCGGTTTCATACTTGAATGATGGAAATGCGGCGGCGCTTTGGGGACACTACGCGATTTTTGGAGCGAACAGCAAAGAGACTTCGATTTCCACGATCATCGGAACGGGTAACGGAGGCGGCGTGATTTTGGAAGGGAACGTCGTCAAGGGAAAGAACGGTTTCGGTGGCGAACTTGGCCATGTGTTGTTGCCGTACAGCAGCATTGCTGGGATAGATGGGATGGTTCCGAAGTGCAATTGCGGTCGAGTGGGCGATCTGGAGTCTTTGTGTTCGCTGACGGGCATCGAGCGAAACATTCTGCCGTACCTGCTGAAGAAAAATCCTGGGCATGAGCTGTGCGGCCTGGACGCAAATGCGGCCGCAAAGAAAGTGCGTGGCATGGCCGACAAGGGCGATCCAGTTTGCAAGGAAGTGTTTCGCATCCAGGCGCACGCAGCGGGGCTCTTTTTCGACGAGATGATCAACACGTTTGACCCGGACGCGCTCATTGTGGGTGGCGGCGCGCTGGAAGCGAGCGCCGGTTTCCAGAAATGGTTTATGGACGAGATTCGAGTCGGTATGCCGGATCAACGCGAAGAGCAGGCCGGCATTCCCATTCACGTGATCCCAAATGGAGACACTGCAGGAGCTCGCGGAGCTGCGATTGAAGCGTTCAAACTGGCTCGGCAAAGCGGGCTGATGTAGCGCGCCTCTGAAAGACGCACCGACTCAAGAGCTCTCGCAGCTGAGAAAATTTCTAAGTTTTCGTCGTCGCGATGTGTTTGTTGGCGTAGAGCGCGCGGTCGGCTGCCGAAAGCAATTCCTCCAGCGTGGCGCCTTCGACTGGATAGTTCGCCACGCCGATGCTGACGGAAAGGGGCGGCTCAAGCCCGTCATTGCGCAGGCGTTCCGAAATTCGCTGCGCGACGTGGAGCGCTGCGTTGGCGCTCGCCTCTGGCAGCACAAGAACAAATTCGTCGCCTCCGTACCGTGCCGCAACGTCAATTTCACGGCAATTCAGGCGCAAAATATCGGCAAGCCTGCAGAGCGCGCGGCTCCCCACCAGGTGGCCATGAGTGTCGTTGATTTTCTTCAGGTGATCCATGTCCAGCAGCAAGACGGCGAAGGGAATTCGCGAACGGTTGTAGCGTTTTATTTCTGAATCGAGCGCATCTACCAACCTTCGATAGTTGGCCAATCCAGTAAGCGGGTCGCTATCGGCCAGGTGTCGAACATGTTCCTCCGCACGGCGGTGTTCAGTGGACTCTGCCGCAAGAACCAGTGCAGTTAGCGCTGCAATAGCCATGAAGGATTGCAGCAGCAGCAGGGAAGTGTTTTCCGAACTCCGGGCGAACGGACCATAACCGTGGTAAGTGCCCCAAGTGGCTACGACAGCCAATGCTGCGCTGGCAGTCGCCGCCTTCCTCCGTCCGAATCGGAACGCGGCCCAAACCAAAAATGGAAAGCACAGATATTCAAACGGGTAGTTGTGGACGACAAAGTTAAATCCGTTGCCAAAAATGATCCACGACACAACGAAGAGTCCGCCAAACAGGACGATGAGTTCGACGGTCTGTTTTCTCGTCCAGTCAATGCGGGGATTCTCGATCCAAAGAAGCAGCAGAGGCGCGACGATGACCGCTCCGACCACATCCCCCAACCACCACGTGGACCAGATGGCGCTGTATCCGGGCCATAAAGCAAAACCACCGAGCGTAAGAATCGTGGTTCCGACGGTAGCGCTAATCGTGGCGCCAAACGCCGTAAACAGCGCGAATTTGAAAATGTTGTGGGATCGCTGGAAAACGTTCCGTCCATCGGCATAACGACCGATCAGATAAGCCGCAGTCAGGGCTTCAAGAGTATTTCCGGTTGCTATGGCGGAGGAGGTGAAAACCGTTCCAGCAGTTGTAACGTTGACAAGAAATGCTCCCGCGAAAATCGCCGGCCAAATTCGGTAGCCGAGGATCAGGACCGCCGCGACTGCGATGCCAGTGCATGGCCACACCGCGCTTGTGCTCGCGTTGACGTAAGCCAACTTCAGCCCGAGCTTGCCAGCAAGGAAATACACACCTATTAAGCCAACTAAGAGGGCGCAGTATTTAGGGCCGAATTTGGGAGACATGGCTCTTGCGAAGTTTGCGGCAGCGGTACGTCGCGGTTGGCGGAAGCGGAAGTCATGCTTCCCACCGCGGACTATTCTAGCGAGTAATTCGCGCGCGAAGTGGCACAAAAAGAGAGTATTTTGCGATTTGGTAATACCCAAAATGCCCTAGCCTGTGGATAAAAAAAGGCGGGCAGTGGTAGCTGCCCGCCTTTGGCAGGCCCGGCGCTATGCCAGGGCCTCATGTCGTGTACTTACTTTCCGGAGCTGGAAGCAGACGCTTGCGGCTGAGAGTTCGCCTTCGGGATGCTGACGTAGCCGCTGACGGTGTCCTTGCCGACCTTGTTGATGACCAGCTCTTGCGGGATCTTCGTTCCGCTCAGGTAGAAGAAGATCGGCTCGTTCATGGCGCGATTCTTCTTTTCCAGGCGGCGATCCTCGGCGGTCATCGCGACGCTAAACTGTCCGCGCTTCTCGTTGACGCCTTTCAATTCGACGGTCAAGTTGCCGACCTTCTGGGGCTTGTTCTTGCCGGCAATGGTGAACTCGATGTAATCGCGCTCGCCGAGGCGGCGCAGTTGGTCGATTTCGTCATGGTTGCGCGCGATGAGCGTGCCCATCTCGCTGCGGGCCATCTTCAGGTCCTCGCGGGTGGTATCGAGGTCAGTGCGAACGCCCACGACCTTCGTGTCCACGTTCTTCAGGTCGTCAGTGGCGGCCTTGGTCGCCAGCTCGGTGCGCAAGCCCGTGTCAAGTGCGGTCAGCTTCTGCGTGGTGTCCTGGTTCGCAGCGACCACTTCCGCACGCGCCTTCTTCAACTGGCCTTGGGTGATTTTCAATTTGTCCGTGACGACTTTCAGGTCGCCCTGCAGGTCGGTGTTGGCTTTCTCGTCCTGCGCGATCCGGTCTTTCAGCGAGCTCATATCCTGCTCAACACCCTGCTTGAAGGAGTTGACTTGCGCAGTTACGGCCTGCTGGGTCGCATCCAGCTTCGAGGATGCGTTCCAGCCAAACGCCAAACCACCAATAGCAATCAGTCCCAGAACGATGATGGCTGGCAAATGCCAGGAGGCACCGCTCTTGCTCTCGTTGTATTCCTCGCTCATAACGAACCTTCTCCTTTGGACCAATCCCGGTCCGAACTCCCCAACTCTGCTTTCGAGATAACCAACTGATGCCTAGCAAAGTGCATGTGCCACGCCAAAAAACGCGAACAGACCTATCGAGCTCGGCCAGACTGCAACCGATTGCAATTAGGGGAGTTATGTATCCATGTAGAAAAAGGGAACAGCAAAGAGGCTCGTACTAGTCCTAGCAATCTTTACCCGGCTGTAATGTGGACCTGGAATTTTTGCTGGCGAAATCCCTTAGATTTTTAAGATTGGGTCCAGGGCCCGCAAGTCGGCCCGAAGCTGGCTCGGATTCAGGTATTGAATGCCACGCAGGCCCAGCTTCCGCGCCGCCTCGACGTATTCGAGGATGTCATCAACAAAGACAGCCTCCGACGCCTTTGCCTTCACCGCCTTAAGTGCGGCTTGGAAAACCACTGGCGACGGCTTGCTTGCCTTCACCGAGCAAGAATAGATACGGGCCGCAGCGGGAAAGTAATTGAAGAACCCGTAGTTGGCCTCCAAGTGAGCAACGTGAATGGGGTCAGTATTGGAGAGCAGTGCCAACCGCTTGCTCTTCGCTAATTCCGCGAAAAGGTCGCTGGTTTGCAACGGCTCGGGATCGAGCGTGCGGTTCCAGGCGTCGCGAAATTCCGCAAATTTCAATTGGCTGCCGAGGCGCTTGGTGATATGCAGATGCCAGTCGTGCGGCGCCATTCGCCCTTCCTGCCAGTCGCTCCATCGCGGGTCGGTTTGAATCGCGGACCACAATTCATCTGGGCTAAGCGAAAGTCCGTTCGATAGATCGGCGACGGCGCGGGCCACATCAAGCTTCACCAGCACGCGTCCGATGTCGAAAATCACCGCTCGCAGCGGAGCCTGAGTCATGCCTAGCTCTTCTCCACTGGAGTTGCGCCGGGTCGACCACCTGCGTTGCGGCTTTTCATAATTCCGATCACTGCAGGTAAAAGCGAAAGAACCACCACCACCGCTATCACGTAATGGATGTACTTTCCGATATTCGGAACCGAACGCCCCAGCGTATAGCCGCCCACAATCGTAGCGGTGACCCAAACGATTCCCCCGGCTATGTCGAAAGCGACGTAGCGGCCGTACGGCATTCTCGCTGCTCCGGCAACCGGCGGACAAAACGTGCGAACGATCGGCACAAATCGCGCCAGGATCACGGCACGGCCGCCATATTTCTCATAGAAATCATGAGCGCGCTGCAGGTGGCTCTTGCGGAAAAACAGTGAATCCTCGCGCTTGTAGAGCGCGGATCCGGCGGATCGACCGATCCAGTATCCTAGCTGGTCACCCACGATCGCGCAGAAGATAACCGGAACGAGCCAATGCCAGAGCAGCGTCGGAAGTGGAACGGCTGCCGCCGCTGCGAAAATTCCGGCCGTAATGAGCAGGGAATCTCCGGGAAGAAAGAATCCTACAAACAATCCCGTTTCCACGAAAACAATGGCACAAATAAGGAGCGGACCGCCGGAGCGGATGAGTTCTTTTAGTCCTTCTGGATCGAAAAGCGAGCGGAGAAAGTGGAAAAAAGATTCGAGCACGCGACCTGGTTCCTTTGCCACATGGCGAGAGTCCGCTTAGCCATCGCGGCCACAGCGTTTACGGGAGCCAGGAAGCGCCCGTCGTCAGTGGACAAAATGTCCACACCCATACGGTAACAGAAAATTCCAGGGTCGCCGCCCGCTTCCGTGAGTGCGAGCAGCAAAGTGCAAATAGGTCTGGTTTGCAGCGCCCGCCCGATCATATGAGGCGTCCGTTCGGATGCAGACTCTGCGCAAGCCATTCTTGTGACAGCGCGGCGTTTCTCATCAGCGACGCGGAGTGCTCGGACGCCGCGAGCAATTGCTGGATGCGGGGCAGGGCGATCCGGGCCGCTGCTTCACCTGCCTCGATCGCTTCGTTGGCGCGACCGAAGTCATCCCATGCGAGGTTGTGCACATCTGGGCGAATCACGAGGTCAGCGTGACGCTCCCAGGTTTCTTGCTGGTGTTTTTGCGCCGCGCTGACCGCTCGCGCGACTACCTGAAAAATGTTCTTGGGAGCACCGCAATTGCCGTCTTGCGTACCGAGCGAAACTCCAACCACCAGAGACGCACCTAGTTGTCTTGCAGCTTGAGTAGGAACGGGAGCCACCAAGCCGCCGTCGGCAAAGTGCCGCGTTCCAATCTGTATCGGCTCAAACAGTCCAGGGTAGGCGCAACTCGCGCGGATTGCTTCGACCAACGGGCCCTGACGAAACACCACGGGATCGCCGCTGGCCAGGTCTGTGGCCACAACCGCCACGGGAATCTTCATGTCGTCAAACGTCTTTGAGTCAAACACCCGCTCAATGATGTCTGACAGGCGATGATTGCTGGCCAAGCCAAGGCGCGAAACACTCCAGCGGGCAATGTCTCGGAAGCGGATCGTTCGGCTCGTCGCTAGGATCCGCGCGAGCGGAGCGCCGCTGGCGTAAGCCGCTCCAAACACGCTGCCAACGCTGGTACCCGCAACGTGTGAAACTCGAATGTGGTTCTCTTCAAGAACCTTTAATACGCCCAAATGCGCAAAGCCGCGCGCGAATCCACCACCCAGCGCCAGCCCGACTCCGCGCTGATTCGCATTACTGCTTTCCTCGTTGGAATAGCTGCCGTTCACAGTGCAGCGAGTTTCGCCTCGCCAAGCGAAATGCCCAATGGAACGCACGTATCGAATTTCCAGTACCGACGTACCCGTTCCAGGACTGCAATAAATCCTGCGGCGTAATACCAAACAGTACCGAAATACTAGTCCCGTATCCCCTCTGTACCATTGCCGCGCTCGGTCGCAAATCGCATTCTCGTTCGTGCGGCAGCAATCTCTGAGGGAGAGACGATGGACACTGCATATCAGCCTTGGGTAGGACAGGCCGTGGTTCTGCAAGTGGCACTGGGAGACATCAAGGTACCGTTGCGGGGTCGTTTGCTGAAGGATGGCGGTGAAACCCTGCGCATGCGGATTGGCGATGGCTGGGACGTAGACATCTACAAGACTATGGTTATGGCCGTGGAGGAAGACGCCATGGCATTAATTCCAGCATAAGGAGGCCGCATGAAGGACCTGGAACTACGCTACGTCACGCAGGAACGCGCGGCAGCGCTGCTCGGTATTCCGGAAAGAGAACTCAGCCGCATCTCGGAAGAGTCGGGACTCGGCCACAAAGAGCGCGCCGGAAATCAGGAAGAAACCTTCTTCACCTATGAAGAGCTTCGCCAAATTTGCCAGATGACATCGCAGGTCCACTGAGAGTTTCCCTCGGCCCCCCTCAGTCGTACCCCACCCGGGAAGCCTTCCCCCAGCTTCCCGGGTTTTTCTTTTGACACCAATTTGCTTTGACAGCGATACACGAAGCAAAGAAACTGTTTCGCGCATGGAAATCAGCCCTCCGACCACAAACCCGCCCGCCAAGCCAAAGGGGTCCCATCACGCAGTCCTCGCCGGATTTCTCGGGTGGACTCTCGACGCTTTTGATTTTTTTGTGGTTGTATTTCTATTCGACACGCTTGCACAGCACTTTGCTGTCACAAAGAAGGACATCGTCCTCACGACAACGGCAACCTTGGCGATGCGCCCGATTGGCGCTTTGATCTTCGGTCTGCTTTCTGACCGCTATGGCCGACGCATTCCGCTCATGGCCAACGTCATTTATTTCTCAATCGTCGAGTTGCTTTGCGGATTTGCGCCGAATTTCACAGTCTTCCTGATTCTCCGAGCCCTGTTCGGCATCGGGATGGGAGGCGAATGGGGCGTCGGCGCTTCGCTGGCCATGGAAGCCGCGCCGCCGCGGTTGCGCGGTGTGTTAAGCGGAATTTTGCAGAGCGGCTATTCGATCGGTTACTTATTGGCTGCAGTTGCGGCTAGGTTTTTGCTGCCGGTGGCCGGCTGGCGGTGGATGTTCTGGATCGGCGCGCTGCCGGCGCTGCTTGCGCTTTATATCCGAACGAAAGTGCCGGAGTCCGAGGCATGGAAGCAACATCGCGTCGCGACTACTGGCGAAGTATTGCGCGTGGTCGCAGGGCAGTGGAAGCGCTTCGCTTACCTCGTCGTGCTCATGACCTTCATGATGTTCTTGTCGCACGGCACGCAGGACCTGTACCCGGACTTCTTGCATGAAGTTCACAAACTTTCCGGCGCGGCGCGCGCCAACATCGCCATCATCTACAACGTTGGCGCGGTGGCCGGCGCAATTCTCTTCGGGCTCTTGTCGCAAGCCGCTGGCCGTCGCAAAGGAATGATGGCCGCGCTCGCCCTTTCGCTCTTGATGATTCCTGTGTGGGCCTTCAGCCATTCTGTCGCAATGCTCGTGATCGGCGCGTTCATCATGCAAATGGGTGTACAGGGCGCGTGGGGCGTGATTCCCGTTCACTTGAACGAGCTTTCCGCGGACGCAGCGCGCGGCCTTATGCCCGGCCTTGCCTATCAGTTAGGAATTCTTTTCGCCTCACCGACCAACAGCATTCAGTTCGCTCTTCGCGATCATTTCGGCTATCAGTGGGCGCTTGCCGCATTTGAGATCTTCACGATCGTTTCGCTCGCGATACTGCTCTCGGTCGGAACAGAAGCGCACGGAAGGGAATTCGTAAAGCCAGCTTAATTTTTCTTTATGGCGGGGAGCAACAGACGATTCCCAGGCCCTTACCGCCGATATTACCCGCGCTTACGAATTGCCCTATTTCGTTTTCGTTTATGAGCCCGAGGCGTTCGCGGAATTTCAATCCGATTTTGGCGCCGCTTTCGCTACTGAAAGGATGGCTCCCCCAAACAGCAGCGTATCGGCAAAGTAGTTGATCCCCTCCACCTTCGTTCCGATACCCGGCTCGGATAGAGCCACGATCAAGACGGGCCCATAAATGACGAGGACCAGCAGCAAAATCAAACCGCCGACGCAGGTGGCGACGGTCCGCGTTTTCCTGCGCAGCAGAATGCTTCCGCCGGCAACAAGAAGCGCTGCACCCGTCACATAGTCAATCAGCACGTGGCCCGGAATCCATGCCGGCATCTGTTTTACAAGCGGAACCACAGGGAGTCCCGTCGGATGCAGGAAGTGTTCTACCCCAAAAACGATCGCGGCGACCGCGACCAAGATGCGCCCCACAGTTATTAGCGTGCGTTTTGCTCGTCCGCTCCAGCCATCCGCAGCACTTCCGGCAAGAATCCAGCCGCCCCCGCCGAACGACATCTCGCGGAAAACGATCGTCCACAGAATTCTGTTGTTTCGCAGGGCCACCGCTCCCGGGAGATGAATCATCGCGACAAATGCAAACATCATGATTCCGAACAGCAGGCCCGACCAACGCACCGCAATTTTGCTGGCGATGCTTAATGCCGCGGCGATTAACGCACAGCCGATGAAATACACCCAGAACAACCGCAATGGCATGTATCGTGGCACAAGGTTTACGACGAACGCTGACCCGAAGAGATGAAGTGCGCCGAAAACCGCTAGCGGGATAGCAAAGCACAAGTTGCTCAAAGCAACGATCTTGTCCAACCCATGAGCGCTAGCGATTTCGCTTCGCGCGGCCCATACTCCGATTAGAAAAACCGCAACGCCGGCCGAGCACATCGCGAACGCGGTCGGAGACGTTTCAAAGAACGCAGCAAGAAGGCTAGGATGCATGAATCTACCGGAAACACAAACCTCCGGATTCTATTATGAAACCGGTCTTTTCAAGGCACTTTCACTGATTCACCGAAGGCATGCGGGTTAACTGTTGGTGGGTGCGCTATGGCGAAGAGGGAGTCGAACGCATGTGGTATTTCGCTGGACAGCCGGGACTGATTCTAAATGTGGGTCTGCGCGGACGAACGCGAACTCAAAACATTGCCGCATGTGATCAGAAGACCCACGTCGGCCAGGAATATTAGAAGCAGAAGGGCGGACATGAGTATGCCCTGCAACACCGCCGGAACGAAATATTCCGTTTCCTCCAGCCCGCGCGCCGTCATGCTGAACACTTTCATCGGCAAAACCATATCATCTCCACCAGTCGGTTTATTCGAGGATAAAACTTTCGGTTGATAAGTGGTTGGGCGGCGCGGCTTGGTTGTTCGCAAGGCTTCTGCGGACGTGAAGGTAGTCGCGCTCCGTTTGTGGCAATTTCAAAAGAAAATGGACAACGTGAGGCTGTAGAACCGCAGGACCGTACAGGGTTGGAATGGCGGAGAGGGTGGGATTCGAATCCGCTCGCTACAGGGAAACAAAGGAGTTTTGCGGTGCAGCTTGGCCTTCTAAGGAATTAAAAGGAAAAGGAAGGAATTCTTAGCGCCCCCTTATTGCCCCTGAAAGAGCACCCTTTTCTCCGGTCGCATGTGTTGGTCAGAGAACGAGTGGCGAGAGGACTGCCCACTTCGCCCAGGGCGAACGACGGAATCCGAGCCACACAGCCAGCCACACTGGCGCCGTGGCGTGGCTCGTACCCTTATTTCCTGATTGACGGACATTAGCGCTAACGCGGCATGATGTCGAGCGAACGTTAGGCCAAATATAATGTCCGCTTTTCAGACGGGGAACGCCCGTTCCATTCTTTGGTCTGTGCGGGTCCTGCTAGCAATCGTCGCGACGGCTTACATTGCTCATCCGACAACCGCTCAAACTCGTGAGCTGGCAGGTCTTTCGACGGATTTTCCAGCGCACGACGAAGGTGTTTACACCAGCCACGCGGTTGTCCGTGAAGCCCCGCTGCTTTGCTCGCAATCCACCCGACAGTTGGCTGCGGAATCTCCTAGCGAACAACAGCCCGCGTCGCCGCCCGATTCGCAAACAGAGCCTACGGGACTGGACCGCCGCGACCGCATCTACTACCCGAGCGACACCGAGAGCATCAAGCCGCTCGGCCGCAAACTCCTGCTCAATATCGTCCTGGACCAAAAGGACATCTTCACCAGTCCCTTTCGCATGAACCGTGACAATGCAAAATGGTGGCTCCTGTCTGGAGCCATCACCGCAGGGCTGATCGCCGCCGATCACCGCATCGCAAATTCCTTAGAAAACAGCAAGGGACAAGTGCAATGGGGCGGACGAATTTCTCAAATCGGCGCGGCCTATACACTCGTTCCGCTCGTCGCCGGCTATTACGGATTTGGAGTCCTGACTGACCACGCCAAAGCACGCGAGATCGGCGTTCTCGGCACCGAGTCCCTGCTCGATTCGCTGATTGTCGCTGGTGTGCTCAAAGAAGTGTTTCGGCGCAACCGACCCGATGAGAACGACCCCGGTGAATTTTGGGGCGGAGGCCGCTCCTTTCCCTCGGGTCACGCTATTCAGGTGTGGTCTATCGCATCGCTGGTGAGCCATGAATACCACCACAAGCCAGTGATCGCCATTGTCGCATACGGCCTGGCGGGACTTGTCAGCGCGTCGCGCATCGCGGCCCAGAAACATTTCGCATCGGACGTTTTTGTCGGCGGCGCCATGGGATGGTTCATCGGCCGCTATGTCTATGACACGCACATGAGCCACTTGGCTCACAACCACTCGTCGCTAATACCGCTGGTTGTTCCCGAAGTTCATGTGGCCACCAGGAGCTACGGCGTAATGTTGCTCTTTAATCCGCACTAGGTCCTTCGCAGCCTGCCCAGCATCCGGCGGCCTCTCGGAAACAACAATCAACTAGGTAAGCGTCAGATCAACGCTATAGCTGTCTCGGCGCGATCTTATCCAGCGTTTCGCGGGCCAGACGGCATTTCTCGGACAAGAGTTCGCTGGTTCGATTCGACGACAAAACCCTAAAGCTCGAAGACACCTGGCCGCTCGCGCCATGCGAGTCTCCTTCCGGCCTAGCCATCGACGCGGAACACGAAATCCTGATCGTTGGCTGCCACAACAAGCTCATGGTTTTCGTCGCCGGCGATTCCGGAAAAGTCCTCGGCACTGAGCCGATCGGCCAGGGCGTCGATGCCAACCGCTTCGATCCCGGCACGGGTTACGCCTTCGCGTCCTGCGGCGACGGCACCATCACCATCGCTCACGAGGATTCACCGACGAAGTTCACGCTCGTTGACACAATTCAGACCAAGCGCGGTACACGCATGATGGAGATTGATCCCACGAACCATCATGTCTACACCGTGACGGCCGACTTCGGCCCGGCGCCAACGGCCGCGGCGGAAAATCCCCGGCCGCGTCCCGCTATCCTGCCCGACACGTTCGTTTTGTTAGAGTACGCGAGGTAGTGGCCGCCGTCTTCCGGAAAGAGGAGAGCCATGGTCGCCAAGCTGTGGGCATCAAAGAGGTCGATGACAGTATCTGGCTGGTTAGCTTTATGGACTATGATCTCGGTTATATCGATTTGGAGGAGAAGACTCTGCAGCCCTTACACAACCCTTTTGGACCAAAAGTGTAAACTATCTCTCCGGAACGTTCTGTAAAGGGTCTCTCCGGAATGTACCCAGGAACTAGTGGCGGAGAGGGTGGGATTCGAACCCACGGTACGGTTTCCCGCACGCTCGCTTTCGAGGCGAGTGCTTTCAACCGCTCAGCCACCTCTCCGCGGTCGGTTAAGATTAACAGACCGCTTCGCGAAGCGGCAACGTCGGCGCAAAAACCCGTAAACGGAAGGAGCAACGCCAAAGCTTGCTGAGGTTCGCGGCAAGCAAGCAGAGCGTGAAGTTTAACGCCGCGCGATGAAAAACCTTTGCAGAATACCGCTACATTGCTCGGCAAGGATTCCCGGCGTTATATCGACTTGATGGTTCAGCTTTGGATGCGACAACACGGCAAAGCACGTGCGAACTGCTCCGCCCTTGGGATCATCCGCGCCGTACACAACCCGCGGCACCCGTGCCTGAATGATCGCGCCCGCGCACATGGCGCAAGGTTCTAACGTCACGTACATTGTCGTGCCGCTCAGGCGATAGTTACTGAGAGTGCGCGAAGCTTCGCGCAGCACAACCATCTCGGCGTGGGCCGTAGGATCGCAATCGCGAATCGTGCGGTTGTTCCCGCGTGCGAGCACTTTTTCACCCTGCACCAGCACCGCGCCAATCGGCACTTCGCCGGCTTCAGCCGCCAGTCGCGCCTCTTCCAGCGCCATTTGCATGTAGTCGGTATCTGTCATTGCTCGTTTGAGTACCAACATTATGCAGTAAGAACGTGCTGCGCGCTTTAGCGTTGATTCGCCGTGCGCTTGACTTTGCTTAAGGTGCCGCCGAAACTTATTCGCGATTCGTCGACAACGGCATACGAGAAATCGAGGATAGACGGCCGCGCCGTTACGTCGTTTCCTTTGGTCGCGACCTGGAACACACGAATGGAAATTCGCAGAGACCCGATCACACAAAGTTGGGTAGTTGTTGGACACCGCGAGTCGCCGGAGAACGATTCCTGCCCATTCGAACGGCCCGCCATCGACAAGCAGCAAACTATTCTCTCGCTGCCCGGCGAAGGGTCTTGGCAGGTGCGCGTTTTGCCGCATCCCGATCCACTCTATCGTATCGAAGGTGAGCCCGGTCGCACTCCGGACGGCATGTATGACCGCATGGGGCCGACCGGCGCTCACGAAGTCGTAGTAGAGACTCCCGACCACAACAAGCGCCTATCGCAACTCAGCGATGACGAAATTGATCGCGTCCTCTCCGTCTGGGTTTCCCGCGTTGCCGATCTGAAAAAAGACATTCGTCTCAAATATGTCAGCATTTTCAAGAACCAGGGCGAACTCGCAGGCGAGGAATGGTCCCACGCCCACTCTGAAATTACCGGCACGATTTTCGTGCCCCGGCGCATCAAGTACGAATTGCGCGCCGCCCGCGAATGGTTCAAGGAAAAAGAGCGCTGTGTGTTTTGCGATATCGTTCGCCAGGAAGAAAAGAAAGGAAAGCGCATCGTTGACGTGCAGGGAGATTACTACGCGCTTTGCCCGTACGCTGCTCGCGTTCCATACGAAGTGTGGCTGCTCCACCGCCGCCACAACCATTTGTTCGAACAGCCGAAGGCCGGCGCAAACCGCCGGCAACTCGCCGTATTGCTTGGCCGTGTCTTGCGTCGACTCGAAAAAGTTTCTCCAGCGTTCCATTTGGTGGTGCACACCGCGCCCAGCACGCTCAGCAAAAAAGGTGAACTAGCTGGCTATTGGAAAACGCTCGCCGACGATTTTCACTGGCATATCGAAATTCTTCCCATCGTCGAAAAACGCAGCAAGTCCTACAGCATCAAGGAAACATACTTCAACGCGGTTCTGCCCGAGCAAGCGGCGGAGCATCTGCGCTCGATCGACCCCAACTCATGATTCGAACGGGTAGGCGGCACGAGCACGGCGGCATTATCACCACATTCGTCGCGCTGCTGTTTCTCGCTTTGCTTTGCCTTGGGATTTATCTCGCCCGCCATCCGCTCATGCGTCTGGCTGGAGGTTGGCTCGTTGTTGAAGACACTCTTGAAAAATCCGACGCTATCATCCTTCTGAGCGACGACAATTTTTACGCCGACCGCGCCACGCGCGCCGCGGAACTATACCGCCAGAATCTCGCATCGACAGTGGTCGCCAGCGGAATTCGCCTGCGTCCCTACGCCGGAATCTCCGAACTCATGACGCACGATTTGATCGAGCGCGGTGTGCCGAAAGAACGCATCGTTCCGTTTCCCCAAGATGCCGACAACACGCGGGAAGAAGCCGAAGCCCTGAAGAGCCTAGTCGCTCAAAAAGGCTGGAAGAGCGTGATCATCGTCACGTCGAACTACCATACGCGCCGCGCAAGCTACATCTTCCGCAAAGTATTTCCGTCAGACATCAAGATCGCCATGGCCAGTGCACGGGACGCCGACTTCGATCCATCCAACTGGTACGAGCACCGTCGTGCGGTGAAGCGCTTCGAGCATGAAGTCCTCGGGTTGTTCGTAGCGCACTGGGAACGCTAACCTCACGCCAAGCTTACGGAGCGACCACCTGGTACGGCCGCATCATTTCATTGTCTTCGTGCTCCAGAATATGGCAGTGCCAGACAAATCGCCCCGGGTATCCTTCGAACTTCGCGATAATCCGCGTGATCATTCCCGGATGCGCCTGCACCGTGTCTTTCCAGCCCAGTTCATTTGCAGCGGGCGGCACGGCCGCACCGGTGTACACGATCTTCCCACCCTTGTAGTAATACTCTGGCTCAAACGGCCGCCGGTCGAGCACCTGGAAACGCACCATGTGCAAATGGATGGGGTGCGAGTCGTCCGTAAAATTCAGCAGGCTCCATATCTCGACGGAATCAAGCGCCGGACTCTCCGTGATCGGCATACCCCAGTGCGCGTTGTTCAGGAGCATCATCAGCGGATTTGCCGCCATGTCGTCTTTTTCGCCTAGCGTGAGGAATCGCGTTTTTACGGCCTTGCTTTCCGACATCCGCTCAACAGGTCGCAACTTGGCAGGCAGAGCGCTCGCGTCAGTCACCGCACCTTTGGACACGCGGAATTGCATGACGGTCAGCGAATCGCTGGTCACTACGATTTTTTCTTCCGCATGTTGCGAAAAGTCGATGATCAAATCGCAGCGCTCGCCAGGCGCGATCAATAGACTCTTCAATTCCACCGTTGCGGACAAAAGACCAAGATCGCTTCCAATCTGGTGAAATGCTTGCCCGTTTGAAAGCGCGAGGCGAAAGAATCGCGCGTTCGCAGCGTTCAAAACCCGGAAGCGATACTTGCGCGGCTCGACGTCAAGGTAGGGAAACAGTTTTCCATTTACCAGAATCGCGTCACCGAAGAGTTCGGGCACCCACGGCGAGTCCGCATCCGGTGAAACCGGATAGGAGAGCTGACCCTCTGAGTCCAACAGCCGGTCATACAGCGTCAGCGTTACCTCGAACTTGCCTCTCGGAAGACCCAGCCCGTCTTCGAACGAATCCCGCACAAACATGTTGCCGAACAGCCCCGCATAGACATTCAGTCGCGTAATGCCCAGGGCGTGATCGTGATACCAAAGGTGCGCGGCTTCCTGGCGATTCGGATAGTGGTAAGTCGCCGATTTTCCCGGAACATACCAATCCTCGGGGTAACCATCGCTTTTCTCCGGCGCCTTCGCGCCATGCATGTGCGTGACGACTCGAACCACAGGTTTATCTTTTTCGGCTCCGTGGACGTTGTGGTCGATCGGCAGAAAATGTTCCTTCGGCAAGTTGTTGGCCCATTCGACCAGAAAGCCTTCGCCACTGCGCGATTCAATGGTTGGTCCGGGAGAAGTGCCGTGGAATCCCCAGCAGCGCGTCGGAGAAACGTCGCGATGGATTTTCTGCACGATCTGACTCATGGGCACGCGGTAGAAGGGAAGTAGATTCCGGGCGTGCTCGGGATCGGCGCGTTTTCCACTTGGCTGTACAACCGCCAGAATTGGCAGAGGATCGACAAATTTTTCCAGACGTTCGAGATCGAGCGGCGCCCGGTCAACTTTGCCGGTGCGCTTTGCTTTGATTTGACCGATCGCAAAACTCGTAGCGGCCATTCCCGAGGTACAGACAAACTCCCTGCGTGACCACCAATTCCGCCCCTTGCTCATGCGTCTCCAATGTTTCTTGAGATTGTTTCAAATGAAGAGGCATGCAGCGAACCGCTGCATGCCTCGACTGCAGTTTCTCTATTTCGAACCTGTGCGTTTCTTAGTTTTGAGGCTGCCCGTGGCCGTCCGTCGGCAATCCGCTGCTTGGATCAAGGAATAGCACCTGGTGCCGAGGATGATCGAAGTCAAACATCTGATCAATCGAATTGGCGAGGGCGTCAAATGAGCCACCACCGATCCGCTCGCCACCGAGCCAGTTGTCTTCGACGAAGCGAACAATCGAGGTCTGGTCCGTCAGCGTGTGGTCTACGAAGTTTTCCTTGCTCCACGGAGAAACAACGAGAAGCGGCAGGCGCGGTCCATACCCGCAACGCCCTTGCGCGTGTGCAACGCCAGCGTCTGGGCCAGACAATGCGTTACTGCCATCGCCGCACGCGCCGGGACCAGTAAGCGCATCGGCCGGGCTGGTGGACTGGTTGACGATCGGACCCATCTGGTGGTCATACCAGCCGTCCGAGTCGTCGTAAGCAATCACAACTGCCGTGCTGTCCCACTCCTTCGAACTTTGCAGGGAATTGATCACTTGAACCACGAAAGTCTGCTCGTCCAGTGGATCAGAGTATCCCGCGTGACCGTCCTGATAAGCCGGCGCCTTTACGAAGCTGACCGCAGGCAGGTCTCCACTCTTCACTATGTTGAAGAAGTCAATCGTGTCGTAGTTGTGGTTCGCGGGCCCGTCGTGTCCAATTTCCGCCAGCGAGCTGGGCCGCGTGTGCTTCGGATTGGCGGTTGAAGCGTGATACTGGAAGAATGCATGGTGCGGAACGTAGTCCGCTGTCGTTCCCGCCAGTCCCGCCGAACTGCGTGCGCAGCTCGTCGTTCCGTTCGAGTTCTTCGCGTTCAACGCGAACCCACCCATGAACGAACCCCAGCTCACGCCTGCTTCATTCAACAGGTCTCCAATATTCTTGCCGGACATCTGCACCTGGTTGCGAGTTGGAGCCGAGCAGACATCGCCGATTGGATCAGGATCGCCAACTACCGTGAGCGACCCATTCCCGCCGTCAGTTTCGCTTCCGGTTCCGTTGATCACTTGCGACAAACCGTTGGTCTGACCTGCCACAAGGTTCAGAAGTCCTGGCGTCGATGGACCAAAAACGGTGTTGTACGAGTTGTCGCTCATCGCGAAATTCTGCGCGTAGTTCCAAAGCGCGGTCACGGTATTCCCGTCGAAATAGCCCATCGTCAGGCCCTTCGTCGTTACGATCTGAGGCGGCGCGTTCGGCGGAGCTCCTGCCGCACCTACGTTCAGCGGGAAGAGATCCATTAGGCCCATGTGGGTTGCCGCCTGTTCCGGACCATAGTTGTGGCCCTGATCAGCGGTTACCGCCTGGTTGCGATCCAACCGGAACGGATTTGTTGCGCCGTTCGCGTTGCCGGCGGCGGTCGCGTTCGGATTGCTATGGAGAAGCGCTGCGGAAAGCCCGTTCACGGTCGGTGTACCGGTCTTGGCGTGGAACTGAGGCTGGCCTTTAGGGTTGGTGGCGTTCGGATACGTGGCGAAGTAATGATCGAACGACACGTTTTCCTGAAAAATCACAACCAGGTGCTTGATGGGAGTCTTGGTCTGTCGGTGTTCTTCATTTTGAGCCAGCACGGGGCTTGCCGGCGCCAGAGTCAGAGCCGCGGCAGCTGCGATCGCAACTGCTTTGGCAATACGGTGATGCATCTTGTGGTGTTCTCCTTATCCAGGCTTTGTGGAGACGAGAGCGTCGTCGCAGACTTCCGCGGCTGCCACCCTCGCATCGAGATTAGTCCGAGTAGGTTGTATCGGCTGTCTGTTAGCGCCGCATGAACGGACCGTCAATACTCTTCGTACGGCCTGACTGTACGGCCGGACACTCTGGGCGCACCCAACCACAGAAAAGTGACTCTCACGCACTTTTCTTGCTTTAGACCCCTTTACAATGCATTAAACCCTGTACTATCTTGAAGTTTCTGAGGTCGCGCCGCCCTCCCGCTCTCGACGACTGGCGACTTCGAAAATCCAACTGTCCCTGTCGAGGTGTCGAATGTGGAGGAAAGAAGAGCCGAAGTCTCAAGGCGTCCCGGAACCGGTGATGCCCCCCAGTGCTGCAGTGCCCCAACCAAGTACTCCGAGTAATGCTCCGGTAGCTGCCGTTGGTTCACCGCTTCCCGTTTCGCCTCGTGCTGCCGCGTGCATTTCGCAGGGGATCCGCATCAAGGGCGAGGTTATCGGGAAGGAAGATCTGTTTGTCGATGGCACTGTCGAGGGCAAACTCGACCTCGGCAATGCCTCCTGCACCGTTGGTCCAAACGGCAAAGTCAAAGCGGACATTTCGGCTCGCGAAGTTATTGTTCGTGGCACCGTGGACGGAAAAGTTGACGGCACCGAGCGCGTGCAGCTGTGGAATACCGGGCGCGTGACCGGCGAAGTTCGTACCGAACGCTTGGCCATTGAAGACGGTGCCATTCTCCGCGGCAAAGTCGAAGCCGGCAAGCCGCGCGGTCGCTCTACAGAAACGCAGCTCAGCAACGCAACCGCGAAGACAGAGAAGTCGAAAGCCGGTAACGCGGACGCCACATCCCGAGCGGCGGTGATCTAGTTCTATGGGGCTTCTGAACAAATTAGGAATCGGGCCGGGTGGCCGCGCAAGCAGAACCGTCGCTCCCCATACTCCTCCCGGCGGTGCAGGGCAGCATCGCGGTTCTGGCTCGCCTGTTGCATCTGCCGGCGCGAACCGTCCGCCCCAAGCCGACCAAACTACTCGCGTTTCCAACGGTCTGAAAGAGTTTCTCTGGAACCTCGACGGTCTCGGCCGTGGCACGCTTCTCGATCTTGGCCCCGCTTGGCAGACCACCCTCAACTTTTTCATTGAGCGTGGGTTCCGCGTCACTTCGGACGATCTTCTCCATTCCTTGAAGGATTTTCTCGCGGACGAAGAAGTGCGGGTCAAAAACGCAGCCGCCTCTGCGGACAATAGTATCGACGTCACTCCGACGGGCCGCGCCGCGCGTTTTGTTCAGGCCAGTCTTCAGTATCCGCAATCATCTTTCGATGCCGTTCTACTCTGGGACATCCTCGACTACATGGAGCCCGCTGTCGCCAAGCAGAGCGTCGCCGCTCTCACCGAACTACTTCGGCCCGGCGGCATCGTTTTCGCTATGTTCCATAGCAAGAAGCCGGAAGCTTTCCAGCGCTATCGCGTTGCCGATTCGCACACCCTGCAGGTGATCGGCGCCACTCCGCTCGTTCCCGCGCAGCGCGTCTATCAAAATCGCGAAATTCAGGATCTCTTCAACCGTTTCCGCACAGTGAAATCATTTGTCGGCCGCGACCAGCTCCGTGAATCGCTGTTCGTAAAATAGGTCTTTTCCACAGCATTCGACTTTCATTTTTTCCATTCAAGATTTCTCTTGAATTGCATGCAACACGGGCGTACACCGTCTTTGTAAGCTCAGCGAGCTACGGAAAGAGGGGTATGACTCCACCGGGCTTAGAGCAAACACCAAGCTGATCACACCGCGCATGCGGTGCGTGTCGCTCGCGAAACCAACGCAGCACGATTCGCGAAGTTTCCGTGGCGGCCAGCACAAAACGACAAAAAGGGGAGCCGCCTGGCTCCCCTTTTTGCATACCTAGACCACAATTCGGCAGCCATCGGCGTGCGCCGCCAATCCTTATTGCGCTTGCGGATGCTGCTTCGTCGTGTGGTGCTTGCGCACCTTGTGATGCGCGCTCTTGCTGCGCTTATGATGTGTGCTGTGGTGTGACTTCGCGGTGCTGGAACCTGCCGTAGTCGGTGCCGCTTCCTGCTGCGGTGCGTTCTGCGTAGCTTGCATTCCCAGCATTGTCGCGGGCAATCCCATCAATACTAACGTCGCCAGAGTTTTCTTCACTGCTGCTCTCCCCAACTGAAATTCCCCTGCTCGAAAAAGGGTACACCAACGGAGAGAAAAGTCGAGAGCACAGATAGGGAAGTGTGCTGCGCAGCCTGGTTAGATGAAAAATCAATTCGAGCATGAAGATTCTGTGCGAATCAAAATCAGCCGCCGAACTTCACGCTCTCCAGAAACCGGATGATGTCTCGCTGATTCGCAATGACTTGTGCTTGCCAGGTGATCGCTACAGACATGAATCCCATCAAAACGACGCAAACGGCCAATGCAATGTTGGTGTGAGTCTCGGCTGCGGGAAGACGAAGGGCGCGAACTAACCAAGCCATTTTTTTCTCCTAGTACCTCTAGTGCCGCCTGTGCGACGCTCGGGAACAGTCAGCGCCGAGTACACACACTTTGGAGCAATCGCTGTTCCATCAACGCACGCCTGCTGCGCCCGTCTTTCTGTTCAATTCCGGACGAAAGAGCTCAACTTGTTTTCTCTGAATCGACCGATCTATGTTCGTTGTCACGCCGACGGAAAGTCGTGTTCTTTTTTGTGGACGCCTGCGTCGTCGTCATTTTGCGTACAGTCCTACGGGTACTATCAGAAATCGCCAGCTACGATCGCCCCGGTCGGCTCGCAGGAGTTTGGTTCTTAATCGAGTTGATCACGCTCTCCCACACATCTGGCGCATGCAAGTAGAACTTGTTTGTTTTCGCCTGAATCGATTTTCGTGGTTCCAACTCCTCGGGCTCGACCGCATCTGCCTCGGTCCTGTCATCCGCCTCTTCTGTGTGCTCAGAGCCACGCGGCACCCTTTGAGTTTCAAGATGCTGCGCAACGCGCAATGTTCGATCGAAGGCAGACTGCGGCCACATTTCGTCTTGCAAGGATTCCTCACTTGTTTTTGGCACAACATGGACTCCGACCCTCGCCGCGTGCGATCGCAGCGCGCGATCATAAAGCCCGCCGAGTTCGCGCACGCACCTCGCCAGGTCGGCGCCGCAAGCAAGAGACCAGAAGGAATCGGCTCGGCGCACAGTGCACCCGCGCAATTTCGCTTCCAGCTGGAATTTGCGGATATCGTCGTCTCCTGCCCCCGCAAAAAAGAACAGCTCGTCAAAATCGCGCAAGCGCAATAACTCCGCTTCTCTCGCTGGCAGTCCCGTGTTCTGGCTCAATTCGCGCGGCGAAAGCGTGCGCAACGGCACCACCGAAATATTCAGATCCGAAGCAAGTTCGTCCACTGCCTCGGCCGCCGCGGGTTGTGGCTTTGCGATCGGAATGCAGGTGTAACGCCCCAGGCGTATCGTCTTGGCGCCCTTCAAATGAAAATAATCCTCCGGCAGATATACGCCGCAGCCGCTCTCGCCGATGAAAGGATCATTTTGTCCCAGCCGCCGCCGCGGCTCATCTAACTGCGCCCGCGTCCATCCGCTCAGCCAAATGCACGGTGTCTCGGTTTGTGCCATTTCGTCAAGGAATCGTTCGAACCCGTGCAAGACTTTTCCTCGAGCCGAGAAAAAAGCATCAGTTTCCAAGTAGATGGTTTGCGTCCTTCGAAGCATGGCTCTTCAGTATAGCGAACCGGGTTCGCCCAGGTTTTCGTCGGTTCGCTTGCACACAATGCAATCTGGGCGGTCGAATCCGACTTAACCTGCCGTACGAATCAAATTTTTCTAAATTTTTTGTTTGACATGCCCGTAACAACGGCGGTATACCAGCGTTACAACTAACGCCTGTGGTGGGCGTCGATCAATTCCGGACTAAGCAAGCGTCGAGTTTCCTCTCGCATGGAAGCTCTTGGGATGGTGCGGCCACGCTCTGTTGGTCCCTCTGGAGGAATCGATGGGTGGTTCTCTGGCAAGCTCTGGCTCGTCCGTTCGAAATATTTTTTCTGCCCCGCGAGTGGTCTGGTTCGTCGTTTCCCTTGCATTAACACTCTTTCTCGTTCCGCACATTCTTTACGCGCAAAGCGCCAGCACAGGCACGGTCGAGGGCGTTGTAACCGACCCCAGCGCCGCCGCCGTAGTCGGTGCCAGCGTCACTCTGGTGGACTCGGGTACCGGCATCTCGCGGTCCGCCACCACCAACGACTCTGGCCGCTATTTTTTCGCCAACGTCGTCCCCGGCAAGTACACCATCACAATCAATAAGAGCGGTTTTCGCGTCCTCAAATTTACGGATCAGGTCGTCAACGTCGCCACCAACCTCCTGCTAAACGCGGCTCTCGAACTCGGCCCCGCAACCGAAACCGTCGAAGTCACGGCTACTGGCGTCGAGCTGCAGACTCTAAACGCGACAGTCGGTAATACGGTAAGCGGTGACCTGCTCGCGAACCTGCCCTCCATTGGTCGCGATGCGTCAACATTCGTAACCTTGCAGCCCGGCGTTTCGCCCGACGGCAGCGTGGCTGGTGCGGTTGTTGACCAGAGCACCTTCATGCTTGACGGCGGTCAGAACACCAACGACATGGACGGCAGCATGCAGGTCTATACACCGAGCTTCGCTGGCGATCCGACTGGTGGCGTCGTTTCCAACCAGATTGGTGGCAGCCCCACCGGCGTCATGCCCACACCGCTCGACAGCGTTGAGGAATTCAAAGTCAACACCACCAACCAGACCGCGGACTTCAACAGTTCCGCCGGAGCGCAGGTTCAGGTTGTCACCAAGCGCGGTACCAACTCCTGGCATGGCAGCGCTTACGAGTATTATTTCAACAACGGTTTCAACGGAAATACTTGGGACAACAACGCGAACGGCAACGCCAACCCGATCTATCACTACAATCGCTTCGGTGCCTCTGGTGGCGGTCCCGTCATCAAAAAGGAATTTCTCGGCGGAAAAACCTACTTCTTTGCCAACTACGAGGGCTTTCGCTGGAACAACTCCAGCACGTTCCATATGGCCGTTCCCAGCGACAACATGCGTCAAGGAATCCTCACCCTTCCGGTGTGCGACGCTGCCTGCCAAGCTGATCCGAATGGCCATCCTCCGGTTCCGACCGTGTTCAATCTCAATACGGGCACCAACTGCGGCCCATCTAGCAACTCCGCTTGCGATCCTCGCGGCCTGGGCATCAATCCCATCGTTCAGCAGATGTGGAACACCTACGAGCCCGAGGGCAACGATCCAGGCTGCGCTGGTCTGAAAGGTGCCCGGTGCGACGGCGTAAATGAAATCGGCTTCACCGCCAACGTCGCTCTTCCTTACACGTCAAATTTCGGCGTTGCCCGCATCGATCACGATTTCGGTTCCAAGTGGCATTTCAACAGCAGCTACCGCTACTACAAGCTTGTGCGGGCCACCAACAGCCAGGTCGACATCGGCGGTTTCTTTTCTGGAGACACCCTGGGCGTGCCTTCGGCTAAATCCGTTCGCCCACAGCAGCCGTGGTATTACGTCGCGGGCCTGACCACCAACATCACCTCGCACACGACTAACGACTTTCACTTCAGCTATCTACGCAACTACTGGTCCTGGTCTAACCCGGGCGGCGTGCAGCAGTTCTCTGATCTCGGTGCCGCTCTTGAACCCTTTGGTGAATCCGCCACGCTCGTGCTCGCCCCTTACAACGTGAACACCCAGAGCGTCCGCACCCGTTTCTGGGATGGCCACGATTACTTTTTCCGTGATGACGTCACGATGCTGAAAGGCAATCATCTTCTGACCTTCGGTGGCGCCTACCAGCGCAACTGGGATTGGCACCAGCGCTCCGATAACGGTGGCGGAATCAACTATCAGCCTACCTATCAGTTGGGCGAATCCGGAGCCAGCGGTGGTGGCAAGGTGGACTTCTCTTCAAACTTGCCGGCAGGCGTGACCGCTAGCACCTGGGCCCGCGACGTTTCCGCCGTTCTCGGCATCGTCACCGACTCGCAGATCGCTTACACGCGTTCCGGTGCTGACCTCTCGCTGAATCCTCCTTTGACCCACGCTTTCGATCAGAGCACCATTCCTTATTACAACGTCTACTTCAGCGATTCCTGGCACATGAAGCCGTCCTTTACTCTCACCTACGGTTTGGGCTGGACCCTCGAAATGCCTCCGACCGAAGCGCAAGGCAAGCAGATCGAGCTGGTTGACTCAAGTGGCCAGCAACTGGACACCATGGCTTACCTCAAGCAGCGTGAAGCCGCTGCCTTACAGGGGCAGGTGTACAACCCCACCGTGGGCTTTGCCCTTGTTGGAAACACCGGTGCCGGCCAGAAGTATCCCTACGATCCATTCTATGGGTCTTTCAGCCCTCGCGTCGCCGCGGCCTGGAATCCGAACATCGCCGACGGATTCATGGGCAAACTGTTCGGCGGCAATAAGACCGTCGTCCGTGGCGGTTACAGTCGCGTCTATGGCCGCCTCAACGGCGTAGATCTCGTTCTTGTTCCGCTGCTCGGCACCGGCTTGATTCAGGCCGTCCAATGCCGCCAGAACTTTATGCCAATACCTGTGGCGTCAGGAGGAACAGGAGCTGCCACTTGCGGCTCTCCGAACTCTGCTATCCCCGCGAACCCAACGGTCGCCAATGTCTTCCGTATAGGCACGGACGGCAACAACGCTCCGATTCCTGCTGCGTCTCCGACACTGCCTCAGCCCACTTTGCCCGGAATCAACTCCGTTGCCTCCGGTGCCGGCGAAGCGCTTGATCCCCACTTCCGTCCCAACGTCGTCGACTCGTTTGACTTCACGATCCAGCGCCAAATCTCCAGCAAGTTCCTCCTGGAAGTCGGGTACATCGGTCGCCGCATCACCCACGAATACCAGCCCATCAACATCAACGCTGTGCCTTACATGATGACCTTGGGCGGTCAGTCTTTTGCCAAGGCTTACGCCGCAGTCGAACAGGCCATGGGATGCGCCACGTCCTTCGCTGCCTGCAATGCGGCTACTGCAGGGACAACGATTGTCACGCCGCAACCGTTCTTCGAAGCCGCTATGAACCCGGCTTATTGCGCTGGATTCTCTAGCTGCACCGCTGCGGTCGTCGCCAACGAATTCGGTAACTTCCAGTCCCAGAGCGTCTGGAGTTTGTGGAGTGATCTGGACAACGGCGGCTTCAATTTTCCGCGCAGCATGCTGAACACCCCGATACCCGGCTCTGCGCCATGCCCTGGGGCACTTCCAACTGATCCGCCATGCGGCATTCAGGGCCAGATGACTTCTGGCGTCGGCGTCAACGCCAGCGTGGGCCACGGCAACTACAACGCCGCATTCGTTTCATTCAAGATGAACAATTGGAAGGGAATCACCCTTCAGGAAAACTTCACATGGAGCAAATCTCTCGGCACCGGCGCCCTCGTCCAGGCCACCAGTGAATACACCGTCAACGATCCCTTCAACCTCAACAACGGCTACGGGTTGCAGAATTTCGATCGCAAGTTCGTCTTCAATACCTTTGCCATGATCGAAGAGCCCTGGTTCAAACATCAGCGCGGCCTGCTCGGCCGCATAGCTGGTGGTTGGTCTATTTCGCCAATCTTGGCCATTGGTAGTGGCCAGCCGCTCGGTTGCAGCACGCCAACTCAAGCCCAGTCTTTTGGCGCTGGAGATGGCTCCAACTTCTTCACCACTGAAAACTGCATCCTCACCAAAGCAGCTTCTGGTGGTTCGGCTTCGCTTCACAGCGATGGCAACGCTGGAGAATTCAACATTTTTGCGAATAAGGACGCGGTCCTCGCCACTCTTCGTCCCGCGATTCTTGGTTTAGACAACAATACCGGCGGCGTCGGCGTTTTTCGCGGCCTGCCCTACTGGAACGTGGACTTGCGCTTGGTGAAAAACATCCATCTCACCGAGCGGATGAACCTCGAATTCCAGTACGTCGTCACCAACCTCTTCAACCACCCGGTGTTCCTCGATCCTGCTGGCGGAGATGCCCAAACTGGTTTGGGTCCGGACACGAATGATGCGGCCAGCTTCGGCGTCGTGAACACTCAGGGGAATAACCCTCGGCAGATGCAGTTTGGTCTCCGGTTCACTTTCTAATCCGCTACAAACTTGACTTAAAAGAGGGAGCTTCTGGCTCCCTCTTTTATTTGTCACGCGCCGCGGACTTTGCGGCCTATCGCTGCCACTCAACATCCAATCCGATCCTTCTTTCGTTGACTTTCCGCCCCACCGACCATACAATCATCAATTGTCTCTATTGCGGCAGTCTACGTGTGGCTGCCCACTGAGGACAGGCACCGCTAAACGACAGGGTTTTCAGGGTTTGTACTTGCAAACCCTGAATTGGGAAAGGACATATCCGGTTCCATGAGGACGTACGTAGCCAAGGGTGACGAAGCTGAAGCGCTCAAAGTCGGCGCCGCGTGGTTTGTCGTGGACGCCACCGATAAAGTGCTCGGTCGTCTTGCCACCAAAGTAGCCCGCGTGTTGATCGGCAAGGATAAACCTGCCTTCACGCCGTATCTCGATTCGGGCGATCACGTGATCGTGATCAATGCCGACAAGATTCGCATGACCGGTAATAAGGTCGAGCAGAAGATGTATTACTCGCACAGCGGCTATCCGGGCGGATTAAAAGAAGTCCCGGCCAAGCGCGTTCGCGAAGCCAAGCCGGAATGGGTTGTGCGCGAAGCCATCGTCGGCATGTTGCCGAAGAACAAACTCCGCGCCCGCCGTGCCAAGAAATTGCGTGTGTATCGCGATGCCGCTGGTCTGTCGCGCCACACCGGCCAGAAGCCTCAGCCGCTGGCAGTTTAGGCTTTCGTAGTGCGTCTTTAGACCCGTGTTTTTCGCCTTCCGTAAGTCGTTTAGAATGAATACTTACGAAAGGTTAGCTCTCTAGCCCCCTTTTGAAGGGGGAGGGGGCAGGGCACAGCAGCGAGTCGTGCCGGCGGACCTAAAGCTCCGCTGTTTCAAAGGTTTCCGCAACTTGTTGTTCCTCGGTTAGGTTTGGTGCAGACCTAGTAGGGATCAGCCGGTAGCGATGTCGGATTTGGTTTCAGCCTTAGCGGCTGCGTGTCTTCTGCCGTCTTTGGCGCAGGTTTCGAGGAGGATCGTTGAGTACTGCTGAATCGCCCCTCGCGGGCAAAGCAACTTGGTTCCACGGCACGGGACGCCGCAAGGAATCTATCGCGCGCGTTTTCTTGCGCGCCGGCGCCGGCAAGTTCACGGTGAACGGCCGCTCTGTGGATTCTTACTTCCCGAATCACGCGTGGAAGCACGACGCCACCGAGCCGCTCAAATTCACCAATCTCGCCGACCAGGTTGATGTCGTCATCACGGCGCACGGCGGCGGCACTGGCGGTCAGGCTGGAGCCGTCCGTATGGGATTGTCCCGCGCCATCTCGCGCTTCAATCCGGAGCTGCGCCCGGCGCTGCGTAAGAACGGTTTTCTCACGCGCGATTCGCGCATGAAGGAGCGCAAGAAGTACGGCCAGAAAGGCGCCCGCAAGCGCTTCCAGTTCACCAAGCGTTAATCGTCTGGCGAACCGCAAGATTTTCAGTGTCGCCTTATTCATCTTTCGCGGCACGAAACGAGCTCCAGTGGGAGCGCAACCTCTCGCTGAGATCACGGCCGGCAAGCCGCCGGCAAAAGGCTGTTCTGTGCAGGACGTTGTGGCGGCCACTTTTAGCTGGCCTCCTCCAGCGGTCACTCACAGCAAGCAGCTATCTAACAAGGAGGAACAGTGGCGGTAGAAATCACCATGAAAGAATTGCTGGAGGCCGGGGTTCACTTCGGTCACCAGACGCGGCGCTGGAATCCCAAGATGAAGGAATACATCTTCGGCGAGCGCAACGGAATTCACATTATTGACCTGCAGAAGACCCTCAAGATGTTCCGCGAAGCCAGCCGCTTCGTGAGCGATCTTTCCGGGCAGGGCAAGTCGGTTTTATTTGTCGGCACCAAGCGACAGGCACAGGAAGCCGTCGCCGAAGAAGCGAAAAAGTGCGGCGCGTATTTCGTGAACCACCGCTGGCTCGGTGGCACGCTGACCAACTGGGCGACTCTCCAGAAATCCATCAAACGGCTGAAGCTCCTCAAGGCCATGACCGAAGACGGCAGAATGGAGCAGCTCTCCAAGAAAGAGCGCGCGCGGCTCGACCGCGAAATGAAGCATCTGCAACAGAATTTGGAAGGCATCGAGAACATGTCCCAGCTTCCCGATGCTATGTTCGTGATTGATTCCAACGCGGAAGAGATCGCCGTGAAAGAAGCGCGCCGTATGGGCGTTCCGGTCGTCTCCGTTGTGGATACCAACTGCGACCCCGACGTCGTGGACTGGATCATTCCCGGCAACGATGACGCACTCCGGGCCATACGGCTCTTCACGTCGAAAATTTCCGAGTCCGTTGCCGAAGGCAAGCACAATTACGAACAGTCTCAAGTCGGCGAACGCAAAGCCGCCGCGGATCAGGCTGCCGCGGATGGCGTTGAGTACGTGGATACCAGCGCCTACGAACAATACGAAAAGCAGGAAGGCGATTTTGTCGAAGGCGCCGAAGAAGCCGCGGCGGTTCCCGCCGAAGCCACCGTCCCGCCGGACGAAACACAGAGCTAATTTACCCGGAACTCTCGCAAGGCATGCGGCCCGTTCCGAGACAACTTGGAGCGGGCTATTTTGTACCAGCGACGTTTTAACAGTGCCGAAACGCTCCCTGATGTAACCTGCGGCACCCTGTGGCCGCCCTCTCGAGAGGGCGGGATTTTCGCGAAGAAGAAATTGATAGAGAAAAGAAAAAGGAAATGAGCACACCAAACACAGCCGTGGAAATCTCAGCCAAACTCGTAAAGGAACTGCGCGACCGCACCAACGCTGGCTTCAACGATTGCCGCGCGGCTTTGATCGAAGCAGCCGGTGACATCGAAAAAGCCATCGCCGTTCTTCGCAAGAAGGGACAAGCCGCGGCCGCCAAGAAGGCCACGCGCGAAGCGACCGAAGGCCTGGTTGGCAGCTACATCCATGCCGGCGGCAAGATCGGCGTGCTGGTCGAAGTAAACTGCGAGTCCGACTTCGTCGCTCGCACAGAAGCTTTCCAGCAGCTCTGCCACGACATCGCCATGCACATCGCCGCGCTGGACCCGAAGTATGTCCGCCGCGAGGAAGTCACTTCGGATATGCTCGACAAGGAACGCGAAATTTACAAAGCGCAGGCGCTCGCGACCGGCAAGCCCGAGGCCGTCGTGGAAAAGATCGTGAACGGCAAAATGGAAAAGTTCTACGAGGAAAACTGCCTCTACGAACAGCACTACATCAAGGACGAAGGCCAGACCATCGGCGAAATGGTGAATGCCGCCATCGCCAAGCTCGGCGAAAACATCAGCATCAAACGCTTCGCCCGCTTCAAGGTCGGCGAAGTCTCCGCCAACGAAACGCCTAAAGCTTGATCAACAAATGAACCCTGTTGCGAACGCCCCGGATCACTCCGGGGCGTTCGCGTTGTCCACCGGCAACAATGTGGAATTTGCGTGCGCGAGCGGTGCGGCATTGCGCCGACTTTGTTACAATTCGTTGGATTTGGCGTGAACGAGAAAATACACGGAGCGACATGGCGGCAAGAAAAGGCGCAGGAAAATCAGAACGAAAAAGCTCCAAGCGGAAACCCGTCTACCGGAGAATTCTGTTAAAACTTTCCGGTGAGTCGTTGCAAGGGCCGCAAGGTTATGGAATTCACGGCGAGACGCTGCAATCTATCGCCAAGGAGTTGAAGGAAGTACACGACCTCGGCGTGCAGATCGCCGTGGTGGTCGGCGGCGGAAATATTTTTCGCGGCGCCCGCCAAAAAGGCTTTGAGATTGACCGCGCGACCGGCGATTACATGGGCATGCTGGCCACGGTGATCAACGCCATGGCGCTGCAGGATTCGCTGGAAAAAGTGGGCGTTTTCACGCGCGTGCTGAGCGCGATTGAAATGCACGAAGTTTGCGAGCCATTTATCCGGCGGCGTGCAATGCGCCACTTGGAAAAGGACCGCGTGGTGATTTTTGGCGCGGGAACCGGCAACCCGTATTTTTCCACGGATACAGCAGCTGCGTTGCGCGCGATGGAAATCAAGGCGGACGTGATTCTGAAAGCGACGCGCGTGGAAGGAATCTACGACGCCGATCCGGAGAAAGTTGCCGATGCGAAATTCTTCGCTCAGGTTACGTATCGCGACGTGCTGCACCAGGATTTGAAAGTGATGGATTCGACGGCGATTTCGCTGTGCATGGATAACGGTATGCCGATCGTCGTGTTTAGCATGAATCAGTACGGCAACATCAAGCGCGTGGTGTTGGGCGAGCGCGTAGGTACCACGGTCCGGCCGGCTCAATGATTTCGATGGAAATGGGAGATTGCTGAGGACAGCTATGACGACGTTTGCGACGACGAAAGAAGCAGTAGCGGCGGGAAGAACGCGGATGGAAAAAGCGGTGGAAGATTTCCGGAAGGAACTGGCGAGCGTGCGCACCGGTCGCGCGAATGCTGCGCTGCTCGACCATGTGCGCGTAGAGATGTACGGCACGCCTACTCCCGTGAATCAATTGGGAACGGTGACCGTGCCCGAGCCGACCATGCTGGTCATTTCGCCGTGGGATCCGAGCGCGGTGGCGGCCATCGACAAGGCAATTCGTGCGAGTGACTTGGGATTGAATCCGACAAATGACGGCAAGGTGGTTCGCGTTCCGATACCGGCGCCGACGGAAGAGCGCCGCAAGGAACTGGTGAAGCATATCCACAAAGTATTGGAAAACCATCGCACGGCAGTGCGCAACATTCGCCGCGACATAAAGGAAGCCATCGACAAGCTGGAAAAGGACAAGAAAATCAGTCAGGACGAACAGAAACGCGCGCTGGATGAATTGGAAAAAGTATCCCACGCCGAAACAAAGAAGATCGAAGACCTGAGCGCCTCCAAAGAAAAAGAAGTGATGGAAATCAAGTAGCGGGAAAATCGGTGCGAACGAAGAAAGCTCTCCCTGGTGGAGGGCTTTTACTTTTGCGGTGCTGGTTGGACCGTAAAAAGTTGGGTTTGATCGGACTGCACAGCGTGAAGGAAGGCGTTGAAGTCAGTGGCGCGGGATGCGGGGAGTTCGGAGGAAAGGAAGTGGAGGCTGCGCGACGCGTGCAGCGTGTTGCCCTGCACCGAATATTTTGAGGTGAAGGTAGCGTAGTCGCGGTTGACAGTAGTGCCGATGGGAGCCTGCGCCGTGGCGCCCGTGGGTAGTTCGATGGTGGCTTCGAGGTCGATGGCGAGCGGCGTGCCGAGTTCGATGGGTTTGCTCGCTGCAATCTGTGCGGCAGTGGGCGGGTCAGGCAGTCCGGGAAGCGGAAGAATCGCCGGGATGCGCACAGCCTTTTTGGACCAATCCACAAATTTGGGCTGTGAGATTTCGTACTCGACGGTGAAGGGCTCTTTGGTCGCGTAAGGATCGGAAGCCGTCACATCCACAATCTGCCCGCGAAACCCATCCGACAGCGCCAGCATCTGCGCCACATCTTTCCACTTTTCTTTCTCTGTCTTGTGAAATGCCACGCGCAGCAGAAGTTCGTTGTCGCCACGCAGCTTGTACTTTGCCGTAGCCTTCAAACTCCCATCGCTCGCTAGAGACGCTTTGATGTTTACTGCTTGCTTTGAGGGAAATGGTAATTCCTCGGGGACATGACTGAAACAGTCGTCAGTGTCAGCCGTGCTGTCGGCAATGTTTAAAGCTTCGTGTCCGCGAAATTCTGGAGGGACTGCGCCGAAAGCAGCAACTTCGAGCGATGGGTCGAGGAAGTATTCCTTATCCTGGACTTTCGCAACCAGAAGAGCGCCAAGAAGCACGCTTGGCCTCGGAAGTCCATTTTTGAAGCCCGCGCGTCCGTACATTACGATGCGAAGAGCGTTGGTATTTTGAGTCATCAAAGCGGAAAGCAAGCGCGCCTTCTCTTCGGGCGTGGCGAAACCAGACTTGAGAATCTGGTGGACTCCACGTCGTATCGAGAGCGAAGACTCGAAGGGCAAATCCACGGTGGTAATGGTTCGGGAGACAATCTCATAAAGCGCTTGTGGACTACGGATCTCCTGGCCCGGAGGCAGACGTTGACCTGCTTCTGAATAGATTGTCGTCACGAATCCATCGACCATCCGCTTTTGGAGCTCATTTGCTAGACGAGACCATGAGGAATATGTGGTGAGAGTGATATCAGGTTCTTCCGGCTTACCGTTCTCCTGCAACGAGTGGTCCTTGTCGTCCAACCTCCATGTATAACGCACTCGTTCCGAATCACCTTGCCCGGACTTTTCCGTCGTCGCCGGAATCTTGGGATTGATCCGAATGCGAAGGCGTGGTTCGGGCAGATCGAGTTCGAAGATTTCTTGGGAGACGACGCCGGAGCGGTCGAAGGTATGGTCGAGCCAAAAGTCGGGGGCGAGAGGGTGGTGCGTTGTGGTGGTGATGACGCGGTATTCAAGGATGTCGTCGGGCTGCAGGCCGAGGATGCGAACGGATTTGACGCGGACGTCGTGGTAGGCAGGATAGTCGACGACGGCGGGATTGGGATTGTCAGTGATGGCTCTGGGGAGAATGTCGGCAGTGCCGCCGGAAGCGTGGGTGACACGCACGAAGGGAACTTCGACGGACTGGAAGCTGCGGTTGAAGTCGAAATTGAGGCGAGCGAACTGGCGGGCGCCGAGTTCGTTGTTGATGCGGACGCGAGTGTGGACTTCCTTGCGGGAATCGCTGTTGGTTTCGAAGCGGTATTTGGTTTCGAGGAGTTCGATTTGCGCGGGATTCTTTTCGGTGGGAGCAGGCTTTGCGTCCTTGGCTTCAGGTTTTGCTTGTTGCGCGGTGGATAGGGACGGAGCGGCAGCGGCGAAAAGAGCGATCGCGAACGCAGCAAAAGTTTGCGAAAGGGAAGTGCCGAGTTTGCTCAAGGGGTCCTCAAGAAAATCTTAGGTTTCAAAACAAGAGCGGTAAAGAATTGCTTTTGATTGAGTTTCTTTAAGTGGCTGGGCTTCTGGAAGGCAAGAAGCACTGCAGCAAGGCAAAGCGGCGTCGAGCTGCCGCAGTTCATAGGAAACGAAGTTCCGTGCGGTGCGTCTGAGATAATGGGTCGGATTGTGTACAAAGTGTGTCGGAGCTTAGAGCGGATTAGGAGAGCGACGAATGAACAGGGTTCGCGTGAGGATGAGCTTGGGATTGCTGGTCGCGTTGGCGGGCTGGACCGGAGGGCTGCGAGCGGATGATCGGCCGAAGGGTCCGGAGGAAGATGGGACGAAGCCGGCGCTTGCGCGCATCGCGGGTGAAGGCTTCATGAACTCGCATGCGTATCAGTATTTGACGGAGTTGAGCGATGACGTCGGCGCCCGCGTGACCGGTTCGCCTGCCGAGCGGAAGTCGGAAGAATGGGCCGCTGCGAAGATGAAGGCGATCGGCCTGGAAAACGTGCATCTGGAGAAGTACACGATCTGGAAAGGCTGGACACGCGGCACGGCCGAGGCACAGTTGCTTTCTCCGACGCCGCACAGGCTGCATGTGGACGCTATGGGATGGACGGGCTCGACGGTGGCGGGCGGAGCGGAAGGCGATGTGGTGCCGGTAAACCTCTTCGACATCGATGAAGAGATCAAGAACGTTTCGCGGCTGAAAGGAAAGATTGCGCTGGTGATTCAGAAGGGCCAGCCGAAAAAGAGCTTCATGATGCTGTTTGCAACGTTCGGCGATTTTCTGAAAGCGGCTCATGATGCGGGCGCGATCGCGGTAATTGGAGGGCAGGGCGGATCGAAAGCCGCCGGCATGAATCTGACGCACACGGGAATTTTGGGTTTTGACGTGGACTACGCGGTTCCGGTGGTTTCGATGACGGCGGAAGACCAGGGACAGTTGGAGAGATTTATCAATCGCGGAATTACGCCGCGTGTGCGGATCAATGTGCAGAATACCTTCACGAACGGTCCGGTCGAAACGGCGAACGTAGTTGGCGAAATTCGCGGTCGCGAGCATCCAGAGGAGATTTTCGTTGTCGGCGGGCATTTGGATTCGTGGGATTTAGCACAAGGCACGACCGACAACGGTTCGGGCACGGCGACAACTCTGGGAGCGGCGGAAGCTATTATGCGCGCGGGGCAAAAGCCGCGGCGTACGATTCGTTTTGTGCTGTTTACCGGAGAAGAGCAGGGACTTGATGGTTCGTTTGCCTACTACAAACAACATCAGTCCGAGTGGGCCAATCATTTGGGCAATTTGATTTTGGATGAGGGGCAGGGCGTTGTGACGGATTTCATGCTTGGCGGACGCGACGATTTGATTGCGGCGTTTCAGCCATTCGCTGACTCGCTCGCCAACATTCGGCCGCTGAAGGTGAACGACAAGGTGGAGTCTGGGACGGACACGCTGCCGTTTTCGATCTATGGCTTGCCGGGTATCAACATGAACCAGGAAACGGGCGAGTACAAATACACCCACCACTCCGCGGCAGATGCTTTGGAGGCGCAGAAGCCGGAGGTGCTGACTCAAAATTCGACGCTCATGGCGCTAACAGCGTTCTGGATTGCCGACCGGCCGGAACGGTTTGCCACCCCCTGGCCGGCCGAACGCACGGCCAAGATGCTCCGGGATAAGGGCGAGTATGAGGAGTTGAAGGCGTTCAACATTTGGCCTTATGGGAACCTGGGCGAGGAGCCGAAGAAGCAGTAACTATTGTTGTTTCAATCGGTTAGATTGCTCGGCAAAGCCACGACAAGGCGTGGAACGCCTGAGCGCGTCAAGACCTCGCCCTCTAAGAGGGCGGCTACAGTGGCCACGGTTAGACGGCTGCCGCTCAGCACTCCAACTCTTTGCGCACTAGGGCAGGAGCGGCTCCGTGGCAATAGGGCACCCAACAGGCCAAAGTGGCTGATTTGACTGAGTTTTCCTCAGCCTTGGTGCGAAGAAATTTGACACATCGAAATTTCTTCTCTATACTCTGTAATTCGTCAGGGCCTCTACCAGCCTAGTAGTATCTGTACGAGCGGGACACGGGGTAGCTGTTTCCCGCGGCAGTAGCAGTTGGAAGGATCTTCGCTTCCGGAACAGAGCAAGACGGAATGGAAGCGAGGAGCGGCCGGATATGGGACGCCAGTCCCGCAAAGCCGAGTAAGCCTCTCCGATTCGGAAGCCAAGAGCGGATTTCTGCCTCTTGGAGTGCGTGCGGAGTTCTTGCTGGTCTCTCCGGATTCGCAGTAAACCTTTCAGCGTAGTGTGCGTTCGCTAGAGTTGTCTGCGCGCATAGCGAACGGCGGTAAGAAATCGTGCGCGCACTTGCGGGTTCCGCTATCCGAATCCGCCAAATGAGGGAAGAGACTGTGCCGACATTTTCGCAGCTGGTCCGAATGGGGCGCGAAGGAATTCGCACCAAGACAAAGTCGCCTGCATTGGCGGGCTGTCCGGAAAAGCGGGGTGTGTGCATCCGCGTGTACACGCAAACGCCGAAGAAGCCGAACTCCGCGCTTCGCAAAGTGGCGCGCGTGCGCCTGACGAATTCGATCGAAGTCACTACTTACATTCCCGGAATCGGGCACAACTTGCAGGAGCACTCGATCGTGCTGGTGCGCGGCGGCCGTGTGAAGGATTTGCCGGGAGTGCGTTATCACATCGTTCGCGGAACGCTGGACGCGGCGGGAGTGGAGAATCGTAAACAGGGCCGCTCGAAGTATGGAGCGAAGCGTCCGAAGGCCGGGCAGGCGAAGTAAAGCACAGAAATTTCGAAGCTGAAAGTTTAGGAGCAAAAGAGCAATGCCACGCAAAGGACTCGTCAGCCGCCGCAAGCAGGAAGTGGATCCGGTTTACGGCAACGACCTGGTTGAGAAGTTCATCTGCTCGATGATGTGGGATGGGAAAAAGAGCACGGCGCAGCGCGTGTTTTACGGCGCCATGGACCAGATGGCGAAGAAGACGAATGACGACGCGCTGAAGCTTTTCAAGAAGGCCGTGGAGAACGTGAAGCCGATGCTGGAAGTGAAAACGCGGCGCGTGGGCGGCGCGAACTACCAGGTTCCGGTGGAAGTGAATCCGTTCCGTCGGCAATCGCTGGCGATTCGCTGGCTGCTGCAGTATTCGCGGGAGCGTTCGGGCAAGACGATGACCGACAGACTGGCCGATGAGCTGATTGACGCAGCCAATGCGCGCGGCGGAGCGATTAAGAAGAAGGAAGACGTGCACCGCATGGCGGAAGCGAACAAGGCGTTCGCGCACTACCGCTGGTAAAGATTGAAAAACGCCGGCGAGACGCCGGCGCTACGGAACAGAAGGAATTGGTGGGTTCGTGACAGAAGCAGTAGCAACACGGGGAGAAAAGAAGGCCGGGCAACCGACTATGGGAAGGGTATTCAAGCTCGAAGACACGCGCAACATCGGGATCATGGCGCACATTGACGCCGGAAAGACGACGTCAACCGAGCGCATCCTGTTCTATACGGGTGTGACCTACAAGATCGGTTCGGTGGATGAAGGCACGGCCACCATGGACTGGATGGAGCAGGAGCGCGAGCGCGGAATTACGATTACGTCCGCGGCGACAACGGCTTCGTGGACGCGGTACGACAAGAAGTATCGCGTGAATATTATTGATACCCCCGGCCACGTGGACTTTACGGTTGAAGTGGAGCGTTCGCTGCGCGTGCTGGACGGCGCGGTTTGCGTGTTTGACTCGGTCGCGGGCGTGCAGCCGCAATCGGAAACGGTATGGCGTCAGGCTGACAAGTATCGCGTGCCGCGCATTTGTTTCGTCAACAAGATGGACCGCATGGGCGCGGATTTTGACCACGTTGTGCGGACGATTCGCCAGCGCCTCGGTGCCCACCCCGTTCCCCTCCAGTTTCCCCTCGGTCGCGAAGATAATTTCATCGGAATCATCGATTTTCTTGAAGAAAAAGTGGTTGTTTGGCTGGAAGAGACTTTGGGGGCGAAGTACGAAGTTTTTGAAGTGGCCAAGTTGTGGGATGCGGCGTTTGTGGCTTCGCGTGCCGACGTGGCCGCGGCGCTGAAGGGTTCGGCGATTGACAAGAAGTTTTACGACGAGCATCGCGCGAAGGTTGTCGAGTATATCGCTGAGCACGACGACGAAGTGCTGGACAAGTATCTGACGGAAGGCACGTTGTCGCTCGAAGAGATGCGCAAGTCGATCCGCAAGTCGACTTTGGCGCTGAAGATTGTGCCGGTGCTGGCGGGATCGGCCTTCAAGAACAAGGGCATTCAGCCGCTGCTCGATGCGGTGATCGATTATCTGCCTTCGCCGGTTGATGTTCCTCCAGTAGAGGGCACGAATCCGGATAACGACGAAACCGTTTTGCGGCGCGCCGCGGATGATCAGCCGTTTGCCGCGCTGGCGTTCAAGATTATGTCCGACCCGTTCGTCGGGCACGTAACTTACATTCGTATTTATTCGGGCGTGCTGAAGTCGGGCAGCTATGTGTACAACTCCGGCAAGCGAACCCGTGAGCGCATCAGCCGTTTGTTGCAAATGCATGCCAACAAGCGCGAAGAGATTGAAGAAGTGTACGCAGGCGATATTTGCGCCGTCGTCGGATTGAAGAACGTGAACACCGGCGACACGCTTTGCGACGAACAGAAGCAAGTGATTCTGGAATCAATCGAGTTCCCCGCCCCTGTGATTTCGGTCGCAATCGAGCCTAAGACGAAGGCTGACCAGGATCGTCTCGGCGTCGCGCTGCAGCGTTTGGCGCAAGAAGATCCGACGTTCCGCGTTTCGACTGAGCCGGATACCGGACAAACTTTGATTTCCGGCATGGGCGAACTCCACCTGGAAATCATCGTGGACCGCATGCTGCGCGAGTACAACGTGCAGGCGAATGTGGGCCGGCCGCAGGTGGCGTACCGCGAAACGATTCGTAGGAAGTCGGAAGCGGAAGGCAAGTACATCAAGCAGACCGGTGGTAAGGGTCAGTACGGCCATGCGGTGATCGAGCTGCATCCGCTGCCGAGTTCGCAGCACGAAGATATGCACGAGATGTCCACGGATGATCTCGACGCGCTGGCCAAGCAGGTTACCGGCAGCAGCAACCCGGGCAAGTGGAAGTTCGACAAGGAACACCGGTTCCTGTTCATTGACAAGATTGTGGGCGGATCGATTCCGCGGGAATTTATTCCCCCGATCGAGGCGGGCATTCGCGAAGCGCTCGACACAGGCATTCTGGCCGGATTTCCGACGGTTGACGTTGCCGTGGTGTTGACCGACGGCAGCTACCACGACGTGGACTCGAACGAAATGGCGTTCAAGATTGCCGGTTCGATGGCGTACAAGGAAGCGTGCGCGAAGGCCAAGCCGGTTTTGCTGGAACCGATCATGAAAGTCGAAGTCGTGGTTCCGGAAGAATATATGGCCGCGGTGTTTGGCGATTTGAATTCGCGGCGGTCGGCGATTCAGGGCACGGAAAATCGCGCGGGCAGTAACGTGATTCGCGTGGAGGTGCCGCTCGCGCAGATGTTCGGTTATGCGACGGATTTGCGCAGCCGCACGCAGGGACGCGCTACGTTCACCATGCACTTTTCGCACTATGCGGAGTTGCCGCAGGCCCTGGCGGACGAAGTCATCAAGAAGTCGCGCGGCGAAAAGTAACGGATTTAGCTTTAAGGAATTTTCAAGAGGAGCAGAGGGAATGGCCAAGGAGAAATTCGAGCGCAGTAAGCCGCACGTGAATATTGGGACGATTGGTCACATCGACCACGGCAAAACGACGTTGACGGCGGCGATCACCAAGGTGCTCTCGAAGCACAACCCGAAGGTGCAGTTTCGGGCGTTCGATTCGATTGACAACGCTCCGGAAGAGCGGGAGCGCGGCATCACCATTGCCGTTTCGCACGTGGAATATGAGACACCGAACCGGCACTACGCGCACATGGACTGCCCGGGGCACGCGGACTACATCAAGAACATGATCACGGGCGCGGCGCAGATGGACGGCGCGATTTTGGTGGTGGCGGCGACGGATGGTCCGATGCCGCAGACGCGGGAACACATTCTGCTGGCGCGGCAGGTTGGAGTTCCGGCCATCGTCGTTTTCCTGAACAAGTGCGACATGGTGGAGGATCCCGAACTGCTGGAGCTGGTGGAGCTGGAAGTACGCGAACTGCTGAAAAGCTACCAGTTTCCGGGCGACACCATTGCCATCGTGCGTGGCAGCGCGCTGCAGGCGCTGAACGGCGACGCCAAGTGGGAAGGCAAGATTGACGAGTTGATGGAAGCGGTGGACAAGAACGTGCCGCTGCCGGTGCGCGATGTAGATAAGCCGTTCGCGATGCCGATTGAAGATATTTTCTCGATCAGCGGTCGCGGTACGGTGGTGACGGGCAGAATCGAGCGCGGCAAGGTGAAGGTGGGCGAAGAAATCGAGATTGTGGGTTTCCGTCCGACGCAGAAGAAGATTGTGACGGGCGTGGAAATGTTCCGCAAGCTTTTGGACGAAGGAATTGCGGGCGACAACGTGGGATTGCTGTTGCGCGGCACGGAAAAAGAAGACGTGGAGCGCGGGCAAGTGGTGTGCAAGCCGGCATCGATTACGCCGCACACGAAGTTCAAGGCGGAAGCGTACGTGTTGACGAAGGAAGAAGGCGGGCGGCACACGCCGTTTTTCACGGGATATCGTCCGCAGTTTTACTTCCGGACGACGGACGTGACGGGCGACGTGAAACTGAGAGAAGGCGTGGAGATGGTGATGCCGGGGGACAACGTGAGCTGCGAAGTTTCGTTGATCACGCCGGTAGCTCTGGAGAAAGGGTTGCGATTCGCGATTCGCGAAGGCGGCCACACCGTCGGCGCCGGCGCCGTGACTGAGATCATCGAGTAAAAACATGAGACAAGGCGACAAAATTCGTATTCGTTTGAAAGCGTTCGATCACCGCATTCTCGATCAGTCCACACGGGAAATTGTGGAAACGGCAAAGCGTACCGGCGCGGATGTGGCCGGTCCGATTCCTCTGCCGACCACGATCAACCGCTGGACCGTGCTTCGCTCGCCGCACGTGGACAAGAAGTCGCGGGAACAGTTTGAGATGCGCACGCACAAGCGCTTGATCGACATTCTGGAGCCGACGCCGGATACGGTGGACGCTCTGATGAAGCTCGATCTTCCGCCGGGCGTGGACGTGGAAATCAAGGCGTTCGGTCACGCAGGGAAATAAGTCGTAACAAATTTCAGCAGCACGCAGCCAATACCCGGCAGTTCCTGAAAAGGATGAGGCAAGCTGCAAAAGAGGGAAGAGGACATGGCGGTTGACGGGATTATCGGAATCAAGCTGGGCATGACGCAGATCTTTGCCGAAGACGGCAACCTGGTCGGCTGCACTGTGCTGCAGGCGGGGCCTTGTGTCGTCGTACAGCGCCGGACGAAGGAAAAAGACGGCTACGACGCCGCACAGCTGGGCCTGGTGGAGTTCGTTAAGCCGCAGCGCGTGAACAAGGCTCTGAGTGGCCACTTCAAGAAGTCCGATGTGGCTCCCATGAAGGTCCTAAAGGAAGTCCGGATCGCGGAGTCGAAGGACGAAACCAAAGTCGGCGACCGCGTGCTGGTTGAGAGTTTCAAGGCCGGCGAGCTGGTGGACGTCAGCGGCGTGAGCAAGGGCAAGGGCTTTGCCGGCGGCGTGAAGCGCTGGCACTACGCGGGCGGCGATGCGACGCACGGTTCGATGTTCCATCGCGCGCCAGGCGGAATCGGCGGCAGTTCGTTTCCGTCGCGTGTATGGAAAAACCAGCACTTTCCGGGTCACATGGGTAATCAGAAAGTGACCGCGAAGAATTTGAAGGTGATCAAGGTGGATACCGACGAGAACCTGCTGCTGGTGCGGGGATCGGTGCCGGGTCCGAGCGGGCAGTACATTTTTATCAAGAAGTCGCACAAAGCGAAGTAAGGCGAAGGAATCGAGATTATGCCAGTCGTGGATGTAGTCAATCTGGACGGAAAGAAAGTCGGCGAAGTCGAGCTGGCCGACGCCGTATTCGGCGCCAAGGTCAATTCGCACCTGTTGCATGAAGCTTCGCGGTGGTATCTCGCGGGTCTCCGCCGCGGTACACACAAGGTGAAGGAAAAGAGCGAAGTGTCCGGCGCGGGCCGCAAGCTGTGGCGGCAAAAGGGAACCGGCCGCGCGCGTGTCGGCTCCATCCGGTCGCCGCTCTGGCGCCATGGCGGCACGGTGCACGGTCCAAGGCCGCGCGATTATTCGTATGCGCTGCCGAAGAAACAGCTGCTCGGCGCACTGCGCTCGGCGCTTTCGGCGAAGCTGGCCGACCAGAAGCTGACCGTAGTGGATGGCTGGCAGCTTGAGACGCACAAGACGCAGTCGTTGTTGGCGTCGCTTGAAAAATTGAACTTCACGAAGTCGGCGTTGCTGGTTTCGCACGGTGAAAACCGCAACCTGGAATTGGCTAGCCGCAACCTGGAAGGCGTAAAGCTTTCTGCGCCGAATGCGTTGCAGCCGTACGAAGTCTTGAAGCACGACCGGTTGGTGCTCTCGAAGGATGCCGTCGCGCGCCTGGTGCGTTCGCTCGATCCGGAAAAGAAACCGGTAGCCGTTCCCGATGTGGAGACGATCGCTGCTGCGCCCGCGAAAAAAGAAGCCGCTGCGAAAAAGCCGGCCGCGAAAAAAGCGGCGAAGCCTGCGGCCAAACCGGCAGCCAAGAAGGGGAAGGGATAAGACATGTCAACCCCCCACTATCAGATCATTCGACGCCCGATCATCACGGAAAAGGGTTTGGGCGTGAAAGAAGTGCAAGGCACGGTGGTGTTTGAGGTTTCCTCGAAAGCGACCAAAACGCAGATCAAGGAAGCCGTGCAACAGATTTTCAAGGTAAAAGTAGCCGGCGTGCGTACCGCGAATTTTCCGGGCAAGATGCGGCGCCGCGGACAGAACGAAGGCTATCGCCGCGACTGGAAAAAAGCGTACGTGAAACTGGCCGCGGGCGAAAAGATGATCGAATTCGCGGAAAATTTGTAGCCGAGAACTTGTAAGTCGGGTCAGAAGGCAAGACCGGAAACAACGAAGCAAGACGCGGCAGGTGCAAGCCGCAGGAGATTGAGTAGCAAGAGGCAGCGATGGGACTGAAGAGCTTTAATCCGTATACAGCGTCGAGACGGTTCATGACCGTGCTCGACAAGAACGAGATCACCAAGGAGACGCCGGAAAAGCGCCTCTTGGAGCCGAAAAAGCGTTCGGGCGGCCGCAACAACCACGGCGAAGTGGTGGTTTGGCATCGCGGCGGCGGCCACAAGAAGCAGTACCGCAAAGTGGATTTCCGTCGCGACAAAGACGGCGTACCGGCAAAGGTTGAGGCCATTGAGTACGACCCCAACCGCAGCGCCAATATCGCTCTGTTGCACTATGCGGATGGCGACAAGCGCTACATCTTGCATCCGGTGGGTCTTGAAGTCGGCGCAACCGTAACGACAGGCGAATCGGCGGACATTCTTCCGGGTAACGCCATGAAGTTCCGGCACATTCCTCCGGGCACCATGGTGCACAACATTGAGCTGTACCCGGGCCGTGGCGGCCAGCTGGTTCGCACGGCGGGCGCTTCCGCTCAGTTGTTGAGCAAGGAAGGCGACCTGGCGCTGATCAAGCTGCCTTCCGGCGAAGTTCGCAAGTTTTCCGTGGATTGCATGGCGACGGTTGGCCAAGTTGGCAACGTGGACCATGAGAACGAAACCTACGGCAAAGCAGGACGCACGCGTTGGATGGGAGTTCGTCCAACGGTTCGCGGTGTGGCGATGAACCCGGTGGATCACCCGCACGGTGGTGGCGAAGGCCGCGTGAAGGGAAATCACCCGGTAACGCCGTGGGCGTTCCCGACGTTGGGCAAGAAGACGCGGCGTAACAAGCGTACCGACAAGCATATTGTCGAGCGCCGGAAGTAACGCGACCGAGAGAGTTTCTGGCAGCGGAAGCAAATCATTCGCGGCGGAGCAGTAGAAGAAAAGTTGCGAATGGCGAGCAGAACAATGGCACTAACGCGACGAGCAACACGAACCAGCCGTACAGCAGGACGCCGGGCAGCGGTACGCCGAAGCGCGAAGCGGTCGAGCAAGCGTGTAGCGAAGCGAGTGGCGCCAAAGCCGCCGGCCAAGCCGGTGTTGGCCTTGCGCAAGCAGGCCGTTCCGCTCGAGCCGGTGCTGTACAAGCTGTGCAAACCGGGATGGGCGGTGATCGTGGATCGTACACCGAATGCGCTGGGAACGCGGTTTGTTTGCCCGTTCTGTCCGAAATCGCATCGTGTTCCCGGTCCGGTGCGCGGATTTAAGAAGATGCGGCATGCCCAGTGGGGCCGTTTGCGCCGCGTGGAGGAATAGCAACGAGATGGCACGCTCACTGAAAAAGGGGCCTTTTGTCGACGGGCACCTGCGCGAAAAAGTCGAAGGGCTGAACACGCGCAACGAAAAGAAAGTGGTGAAGACCTGGTCGCGGCGTTCGACGATTGTGCCGGACATGATCGGTCACACCATCGCCGTGCACAACGGCAAAAAGTTTATTCCGGTCTATGTGACGGAACAGATGATTGGACACAAGCTGGGCGAATTCGCACCCACGCGTACCTTCAAAGGCCATGCCGTGAAAGCGGCGCTAGAGAAGGCGGCAGCGGTTGCTCCAGCCGGAGGCGGCGCGGCGGCACCAGCGCCGAAGGCATAAGCCATGGCTGACGTTCAGACACAGAATCCGCAGATTGAGGCTCACGCGCTCGCGCGGCATGTTCGCATGTCGCCGCAAAAGGCGCGGCTGGTGATCGACCTGATTCGCGGCCAGCGCGTGCAGGATGCCTTGCATACGCTGCGTTACACGCCAAAACGTGCTGCCGGTCCGATTGAAAAGCTTCTGCGCAGCGCGGTCGCCAACGCGGAACGCAAGGCGGAAGATGCCGGATCGCCGCTCGATGTTGATCAACTGTTTGTTTCGAAGTGCTTTGTGAACGAAGGGGCGCGCTGGAAGCGCATGCGTCCCGCGCCGATGGGCCGCGGTTTCCGCTACCAGAAGCGCACCGCGCACCTCTGGGTGCAAGTTGCGGAACATCATGTGGCTGCGGCAGAACGCCACGCCTCCAATGTGGCTGAAGCCGAAGCGAACAAGGGCGTTCGCGGCACCGCGCGGCGTGTACGCAAGGCTTTGACCGGCAAGGCCCAGCCGCCGAAGAAGGGCAAGAAGGGATAACCAGGAGAACCATGGGACAGAAAACACATCCATACGGATTCCGCCTGGGCTACAACAAGCCCTGGAAATCGCGCTGGTATGCCGACAAAGAATACGCCGAGCTTTTGCATGAAGACGTCAAGTTGCGCCGCGAACTGAAAGACAAACTGAAGTCCGCCGGTATCAGCTCGATTGATATCGAACGTGCCGCCAACAAGCTCGTTGTGCGCATTTACACCGCGCGGCCAGGGATCATCATCGGCCGCAAGGGTGCCGAAATCGACAAGCTCAAGCAGGACGTGCAAAAGCGGACCAAGCGCGAAGTTCACATCGACATTCAGGAAGTCCACCGTCCGGAGTTGGATGCGACTTTGGTTGCGGAATCGATTGCGCTGCAGCTGGAAAAGCGCGTGGCGTTTCGCCGTGCGATGCGCAAGAGCGTGGATTCGGCGCTCCGCTTCGGCTGCAAAGGAATCAAGGTGCGCGTGGCCGGCCGCTTGAACGGAGCCGAAATCGCGCGCAAAGAGTGGTATCTACAGGGTCGGTTGCCGCTGCAGACGCTCCGCGCGGACATCGATTTTGGCACTGCCGAAGCGCACACCACGTATGGCGTAATCGGCGTGAAGTGCTGGATCTATCAGGGCGAAAACGTTCCGCGGCGAAAGAAGACCCAGGAAAACAACAAGCCCGAGCCGGTCGCGGCAGACTGACGCACCGAAACGAAGAAATTAGGGAAGCGAGAACACAGCGATGTTGATGCCCAAGAAAGTGAAGTACAGAAAGCAGATGCGCGGCCGCCGCAAAGGTAAGGCGTGGCGCGGCGGTGAACTGTCGTTTGGCGATTTCGGCCTGAAGGCCATGGAGAATGCGTGGATCACCGACCGCCAGATCGAAGCGTCCCGTGTAGCCATCACACGCTTCATCAAGCGCGGCGGCAAGCTTTGGATTCGGATTTTCCCGGACAAGCCGTTTACCAAAAAACCGGCGGAAACCCGCATGGGCAAGGGCAAAGGCGCTCCGGAGAAGTGGGTAGCCGTAGTGAAGCCGGGCCGCGTGATGTTTGAAATGGCCGGTATTGATGAAGCGGTAGCGCGCGAAGCGCTCACGTTGGCCGCGCACAAGCTGCCCATCCCGACCAAATTCGTTTCCCGCGCAGGAGGGTTCTAATGCCGCGGCGTATGGAGAAAATTCGCGAAGCGGGCGTCAACGAGCTCGAAGCGCAGCAGAAAGACCTGACCGAAACAATTTTCCGGCTTCGCTTTCAGCTTTCCACCGGACAGGCGGAAGCGTTGAAGCGGCTGCGTGAAGCGAAAAAGGATTTGGCGCGCGTGAAGACGCTGCTGCGCGCGCATCAACTGACAGCGGCGGCAAAGGCAGGGAAGGCGTAATGACGGCAGAGACACAAACAGCGGCTCCGGCGAAGACCACGGAACTGATCGGCAAAGTCACCAGCGCGAAGATGGAAAAGACCATCGTGGTGGAAGTGACCCGCCTGGTGCAGCACGCGAAGTACCGCCGCGTGATCCGCATCTCGAAAAGATTTTACGCGCACGATGAAAAGCGCGAAGCCAAGCAGGGTGACACGGTGTGCATCAGGGCGTCGCGTCCGCTGTCGCGGCTCAAGCGCTGGAGCCTGAAAGAAGTGCTGACGCGGAACGCGTCGGCCCAGTGATCGGGGAGAGATTGTCATGATTCAGATGCGAACCTGGCTGACGGTGGCCGACAATTCGGGCGCGCGCAAGCTGATGTGCATTTTGCCGGTGGGCGGCGATGCGGGCTTGAAAGCGGGCTTGGGCGACATAGTCACTGCTTCAGTGAAAGAAGCCACTCCGGAAAGCCAGGTGAAAGAGGGAAAAGTAGTGAAGTGCGTGATCGTCAGAATGCGCAAGGAATCGCGCCGCAAGGATGGAACCTACATCCGTTTCGACGACAACGCCGCGGTTTTGATTAACGATGCCAACGAGCCGGTAGGAACCCGCGTGTTCGGGCCGGTGGCAAGAGAGCTGCGCGAGAAGAAGTTCACCAAGATCGTCTCGCTGGCTCCGGAAGTCTGGTAACGGAAAAACGAAATGAGCGCACACGAAACCAAGCGTTACAAAATTCACGTTCGCAAGGGCGATCAGGTCAAGGTGATGTCCGGACCGGATGCCGGACGCACCGGCCGCGTGCTGGCCATCAATCCGCGCAAGAACACGGTGGTGGTGGAACACGCGAACATCATCAAGCGCCATACTCGCCCGAATCCTTCGAAGAACATCAAGGGCGGCATCGTCGAGAAGGAAGCCGGAATCAATTCTTCCAACGTCATGATCGTCTGCGGCAGCTGCGGCAAGCACACCCGCATCGGCCACAACGTTCTGGCGGACGGCAAGCGCACGCGGATTTGCAAGCGCTGCGGATCGGTTTTGGACAAGTAAACGGATTGAGGAACCGGGTTTCAGGGTTTGTGCCTGCAAACCCTGACCTGACAAGGACGACGAACTGAAATGAAGAGCAGAATGCAGGAAAAATACCGGAAAGAGACGACGCCCGCGCTGATGAAGCGCTTCGGCCTGAAGAACATCATGGCCGTGCCGAAACTTTCCAAGATCACGGTGAACATCGGTCTCGGCGAAGCCAGCCAGAACGTCAAGCTGCTGGACACTGCGGCGCAGGAGCTCGGGCAGATCACCGGCCAGAAGCCGGTCATCACCCGCGCCAAGAAGTCCATTGCGAACTTTAAAATCCGCAAGGGCATGCCGATTGGCTGTGCGGTGACGTTGCGTGGCGACAAGATGTACGAATTTCTCGATCGCCTGTGCAACGTCGTGCTGCCCCGCGTGCGCGACTTCCGCGGACTGCCGTTCAATGCGTTTGATGGCCGCGGCAACTACACCGTGGGCCTCAAGGACCAATTGGTGTTTCCCGAAATTGATTACACGCGCGTGGACAAAATCAAGGGCATGAACATTACCCTGACCACCACCGCGAAAAACGACGAAGAAGGCCGTGAACTGCTGATGGGGCTCGGCTTTCCTCTGCGCCGGCCGGGAGGAGCGAATTAATGGCACGCACCGCGAAAATCGTAAAGGAATTGAAGAAGCCCAAGTTCAAGGTGCGCAAGCGCAACCGTTGCCGCGTCTGCGGCCGCGCCCGCGCGTTCATCCGCAAGTTTGAAATGTGCCGCATCTGCTTCCGCGGCATGGCGCTTAAGGGAGAAATTCCCGGCGTCGTCAAGGCCAGCTGGTAAGGAGACTCGAGAGACATTATGCAGACCGATCCCATCGCCGATTTTCTGACCAGCATCCGCAACGCGGCGGCCGCAAAGCACCAGCGCGTGGACGTGCCGGCGTCGCGCTTGAAGAGCGAGATCGCCCGCATCCTCAAGGAAGAAGGCTACATCTCGACCTTCAAGATGGTGGAAGAAAACAAAGGGCACAAGATGCTCCGCGTTTTCCTGAAGTACACGCCGGATCGCCGCAGCGTCATTTCCGGCATCAAGCGCATTTCGCGTCCCGGCGCGCGCCGCTACATCGGCTCGCAGGAGATCAAGCCGGTGGTCGGTGGATTGGGCATCAGCATCCTCACCACTCCGCGGGGACTAATGAGTGGCCGCTCCGCTCGCAAGAGCAAGGTTGGCGGTGAACTGCTTTGCGAAGTTTGGTAGGGCTTGGTTGGTCTGAACAAAAGTTTTTGACTTAAAGGGTTGGAATAGACAAATGTCACGTATCGGAAATAAACCAATTCCCGTGCCCTCCGGCGTAAAGATCGCCATGGCGTCGGACAAGATTGACGTCCAGGGGCCTAAGGGCAAGCTCAGCGTCGCGGTTCCGCGTGGAATCTCGTTCGAGCAAAAAGACGGCGTGCTCAACGTCAAGCGCGAATCGGATGAACATCGTGCCGTGCATGGCCTCGCTCGCGCACTCGTTGCCAACGCGGTTCATGGTGTTACGCAGGGCTTTAAAAAAGAGATGGACATCGTCGGCGTCGGTTATCGCGCCGAGCTAAAGGGCAAAGCGGTGGCGTTCGCCCTCGGCAAGTCGCACCCGATCGAGTTCAAGATTCCGGAAGGCATTCAGATCGTGGTGGACAAGCAGACGCACCTTGTTATCAGCGGCGCGGATAAGGGACAAGTCGGCCAGGTGGCGGCGGATATCCGTTCGCTGCGCCCTCCCGATCCGTACAAGCAAAAGGGAATTCGTATTACCGGCGAGCGCTTGAAGAAGAAGGCCGGCAAGGCTGGAGCCAAGGCTGGTGCAGCGTAGTATCACGTTTTGTGGCGGACGCCTTCTGAGGCGGGCGTACGAGGATTTTGAAGGAGAAGAACAGTGGCATCCGTACCGGTTCGCAGACTATCGAGAGATCTTAAGCGCCAGCGCGTTCATCAGCGCGTGCGCATGACGGTGTCCGGCACAGCCGAGCGGCCGCGCTTGTGCGTGTATCGCTCGCTGGATCACATTTACGCCCAGGTGATTGACGATCGCGCGGGCAAGACCCTGGTTTCCGCGAGCTCCGCGGACAAGGACACCAAAAAGAATTTGAAGGGCGGCGGCAACGTCGCAGCGGCCAAAGTCGTCGGCAAAGCAGTTGCCGAACGCGCCAAGGCTGCTGGAGTCAGCAAAGTCGTGTTCGACCGCGGCGGTTACAAGTATCACGGCCGCGTCAAGGCGCTCGCGGATGCGGCGCGGGAAGCGGGGTTACAGTTCTAAGCCTATGTCGAAGCAAATTTTAAGGGAAAGTCTCGCGGTCAGGCGGTTGCTCGAAGTCAATCCTTCGGAGCTAAAGGACGACGTCATCGCCATCAACCGCGTCACCAAGGTAGTCAAGGGCGGCAAGAACCTGAGCTTCTCCGCGCTGGTCGTCGTTGGCGACAATCACGGCCATGCCGGATTCGGCATGGGCAAGGCGCGCGAAGTGCCGATGGCCATCAAGAAGGGCATCGAGCAGGCGAAGAAAAATTTGATCCAGCTGAACCTTAAGGGTTCAACGATTCCACACCAGGTGGTTGGCCGTTACGGCTCGGCGCAGGTCCTGCTGAAGCCGGCGCCCGAAGGTACCGGAGTGATCGCCGGCGGACCGGTTCGCAAGGTGATGCAGGTTGCGGGTATTCATAATGTTCTGACCAAGTCGCTTGGCACGTCGAATCCGCATAACGTCGTCAAGGCCACGTTTGCGGCGCTGCTAGGATTGAAAGACGCGGCCCAGGTTGCGGAAACCCGCACCAAAACCGTCGAGGAAATTACCGGCCGCGAAAAGAAAACTGAGCAGGCCGCAGGGGAAGCACGATGACGGCACAGAAGAAGGACGCCGCCAAAAGCACGATCAAAGTGAAATGGGTGGTCAGCTTTATCGGCTGCACCGACGACATGCGGCAGACGATCCGCGGGCTTGGCCTGCGCCGCCTGCATCAGGTTGTCGAGCGCCAGGACACGCCGGAAACGCGCGGCATGATCCACAAAGTGCGCCATCTCGTGGAAGTGGTGGGCTAAGTTCATGGCAAAGAAAAAGGCAGCAGAAAAGAAATCCGTCGGGCTTGAATCGCTTCGCCCGCCGCGCGGTTCGCGTCATCGTAAAGTCCGCGTTGGCCGCGGCATCGGATCCAAACTCGGCAAGACTTCCGGCGCCGGTAACAAGGGCCAAAAGTCGCGTCGCGGCTATTCCCGCCGTCGCGGCTTTGAAGGCGGCCAGATGCCCTTGCACCGTCGAATTCCCAAGCGCGGATTCAACAATCCGTTCGCTGCGAGCTTCGCGGTGATCAATCTGGAAGAGCTCAACGTTTTTCCGGCGGGCGAAACGGTTACGCCCGAGCTGCTTCGCGCGCACGGTTTCGTCCGTACGCAGCAACAAGTAAAAGTCTTGGGCGATGGCGAACTGAAAACCAAACTCGCCATTCACGCTCACGCTTTTAGCGCTTCCGCCAGGGACAAAATCACCAAGGCGGGTGGCTCGTTCGAGGTTTTGGCTTAGGGTTGCAGGGTTTGTTTTACAAACCCTGAGCTGGAGATGGGAAAAAGGCTCGACAGGTAACGCATGAATCGCTTCTTAACAGCTTTAACCAACCTCTTCCGCATCGAAGATCTGCGGAAGCGCGTGTTCTTTACGCTGGGACTGCTGGCCGTTTATCGCATTGGTGCGCACATTCCGACTCCCGGCATCAACAACGCCGTGCTCGACCAGCTCTTCCAGCAGGCGCAGGGAACCGCGTTGGGCATTTTCGATCTTTTCAGCGGTGGCACGTTCCGCCGCATGACGATCTTTGCCTTGGGCATCATGCCTTACATCACCTCGTCCATCATCCTGCAGCTGATGACCGTGGTGTTCCCGTACCTCGAGCGTTTGCAAAAAGAGGGCGAACTCGGCCGCCGCAAGATCACGCAGTACACGCGGTATCTGACGATTGCGTTAAGCATCATCCAATCGCTTTCTATAGCGGCTACGTTGAAGGCACAGAGCTTGAATGGCATTTCGCTGGTTTACCACCCTGACTGGACCTTCGTAGTGATGACGGTGATAACCCTCACCACAGGCTCCGCTTTTATCATGTGGCTCGGTGAGCAGATTAGTGAACGTGGCATCGGCAATGGCATGTCCCTCATCATCTTTGTGGGTATCGTGGTGGGACTGCCGCGAGCGATATTCGACCTCTATGAAAAGTCGAAGACCGGTGCTTGGGGCGCGTTCACACCGCTGGCGATTCTCCTGCTCCTCGCCTTGATGGCTGCGGTCGTCGCCTTCATCGTTCTGGTTGAGCAGGGGCAGCGCCGCATCCCCGTGCAATACGCGAAGCGTGTTGTGGGACGCCGCGTCATGGGCGGTCAATCTACTTACTTGCCGCTGCGTGTAAACTCGGGCGGCGTCATTCCTCCGATTTTTGCCAGCTCGTTGCTGGCGCTTCCGGCGACGCTTGCCTTGGTCCTGGGCAGCCGCTGGGCTTTCGTAAAGGACTTCGCCGATAAGGTAAAATGGGGCGAGCCGCTCTACACCGTCCTGTACGTCACGCTCATTCTGTTGTTCGCGTTTTTCTATGTGGGCATTGTTTTCAATCCCACGGAGCTCGCTGACAACATGCGCAAGAACGGCGGTTTTATCCCAGGCATTCGCCCGGGGCGAAACACCAGCGAGTATGTCAGCCGCATCCTGAAGCGCTTGACGCTGATCGGTGCCATTTACCTGGCCCTGGTTTGCCTTTTGCCTGAATGGATGATCGCGGGCTTTCACTTGAACCACCTGCCCGTCTGGCTCGGTGGCAACTGGTTTGACCGTCACTTTCCGCAATGGATCTTGAACGGCCTAGGTGTGAACTTTTATTTTGGCGGTACGTCGCTGCTGATCGTGGTCGGTGTTGCGATGGACACCGTCCAGCAGCTTGAAGCGCAGTTGGTCATGCGCAATTACGAAGGATTTGCACGGAAAGGCCGGATCCGCGGCCGGCGCTAACGTCCGGCAGTACGTAGTCAGAGGGAGACGACGGGGTGACCTCCGACATTCGGCCGCACGAGAAGCTGGACCGTGCAGTGATTTTTCTCGGCCCTCCGGGGGCGGGAAAAGGGACCCAGGCGAAAGAGTTGGCGCGCAAGTATTCCGCGCCGCACCTTTCCACGGGCGACATGCTCCGCGAGCACGTTTCGCAGGGCACTTCGCTCGGGCAACGCGCCCAGCCGATCATGGCGCGTGGCGAACTGGTTCCCGATTCGATTGTGCTCCGCATGGTCGCGGATCGCATCGAACGCCCGGACTGTGCTCATGGCTTTGTGTTCGACGGGTTTCCGCGGACCGTGGCCCAGGCGCAGTGGCTCGGCGAGTTGCTCCGGCAGCATGGCTTCAAACAGCCGCTCGTCGTGCACATGGTGATTGATCCGGGCCTGCTCCTCCGGCGAATCACTGGCCGGCGGATGTGCAAAGTAGGTGGAGAAATTTACAACATCTACGAGCGTCCGCCACAGGTCGAAGGCCATTGCGACAACGACGGCGGTCCACTGGAGCAGCGTGCCGATGACCGCGAAGAAATCGTCGGACCGCGGCTCGCGGCGTATGAGAAGCAAACCGCTCCGCTGGCGGCGTATTACCGGCGGTTGGGACGTCTGCGCGACATTGACGCTTCCGAAAGTGTGGATGAGGTCGCGAAGCGCATCGTCGAAGTCGTAAACGAGACGCGCTGAAAAGGGTTCGGTAGTGCCGGGTTTTAGTCCGGCGGTTGTTTGCGAAGGAAATGGCGATTCATCTGCGCAGTGCTGACGAAATTGAAAAGATGCACCGTGCAGGGCTGATCGTGCATGAAGTGCTGAACACGCTGCGCTCCAGCGTGCGTCCGGGTATGACGACGATGGACCTCGAGAAGATTGCCGAGGAAAAAATCGCTGGCAAACCGGGGCATCCGGCCTTCAAAGGGTATCGCGGGTATCCTTGCGTGCTTTGCACGTCGGTGAACAGCGAGATCGTTCACGGGATCCCGTCGCCGAAGCGTAAGTTGAAGGAAGGCGATATCGTCTCCATCGACTTCGGCATGGAAGTGGATGGATATTTCGCGGATTCGGCGGTCACTGTTCCGGTTGGCAAGATTAAGCCGGAATTGCAGAAGCTGCTGGATGTAACCCGCGATTCGCTCGACCGCGCCATCGACAAGATGCGCGCCGGCAACCGCCTGGGAGATGTTGGCTTTGCGGTGCAGAGCCTGGTCGAGGAGAACGGTTTTTCGGTAGTGCGCGAATTCGTCGGGCACGGCATCGGCACCAAGATGCACGACGAACCGAACCTGCCGAATTACGGGGAACCCGGGCGCGGTGCGCGCCTTCAGGAAGGCATGGTCATTGCCGTCGAACCGATGGTGAATGCCGGCAGTCACGAAGTGCGCATGCGCGACGAGTGGGTAGCCGAAACCGCCGATGGTAGTCCGTCGGCGCATTTCGAGCATACGGTGGCGGTCACCTCCAACGGTCCGTTGATTCTGACGCGGCCCAAGGAAATGACAGGGCCATCTTGGTAAGAGGTCTTTGATTCAGGAGCTTATGGCAAAGCCAGAAGACGACAAGAAAAAAGGCGACTCGGGGAATCCGAAAGAAGACGCCATCGAAGTGATGGCGACTGTGATCGAGCCGCTGCCGAACGCGATGTTCCGCGTCGAACTGGAAAACAAGCACCAGGTCTTGGCGCACGTTTCCGGCAAGATGCGCAAGAATTTCATCCGCATTCTGGCTGGAGATAAAGTCGCGGTTGAGCTTTCGCCGTACGATTTGACCCGCGGCCGCATCGTCTACCGCTACAAATAGCGGGCGGTCTTAAGGTTTTTGTGTAGCGCCGGGCTTTAGCCCGGCATCTGGTCGGTGGCTAAAGGGAGTCAGGCAATGAAAGTTCGCGCGTCGGTAAAAAAGATTTGTGACAAGTGCAAGGTAATCCATCGCCGCGGCGTGGTTCGGGTAATCTGCGTCAACCCGAAGCACAAACAGCGGCAGGGATAGTTCTGGTATTTCTAGACAAGGATTTTGGCCCAAGGTTTTAAGGAGATTTGAGTCATGGCACGTATCGCAGGTGTTGATCTTCCGGTGCAGAAGCGTTTGTGGGTCGGGCTCACGTCGATCTATGGCATCGGCCAGGTGCGCGCGAAGCGGCTCGCCGAAAAGGCGGGTGTCGACCACACCAAGAAAATCCGCGACTTGACCGAAGACGAAGTGAACAAACTTCGTAACGCGATTGAGCAGGAAGGCCGCGTCGAAGGCGATCTCCGCAAGGAGATTCAGATGAACATCCGTCGCCTGATTGAAATTCAGGCCTACCGCGGCATTCGTCATCGCCGCAACTTGCCGGTTCGCGGCCAGCGCACGCACACCAACGCTCGCACCCGCAAGGGTCCGCGCCGCGGAGCCGTGGCCGCCAAGAAGCAGGTCAAGGGCAAGAAGGGCTAGTTTGTAGCTGCGGCTTCATGCCGCTGCTGTGGCACAGACTTCAGTCTGTGTGGGTTTATGCAGTGCCGGGCGTTAACCCGGCTGGTTGGGACGAAACGAAACGGAGCATCACGTGGCAAAAGAGCAGAAAACAGCGCCTGATGGAACAGCAGCACCGGCTAAACCAGCCGCTGCTACGGGAGCCGCCGCCAAGCGCAAAAAGGAATTTAAGAAGAAGCGCGAGAAGCGCGTCGTCCCGCATGGCGTCGTTCATGTGGCTGCGTCGTTCAACAATACGCAGATCACCATCACCGACACTGATGGCCGCACGCTGTGCTGGTCTTCAGCGGGTGCCATCGGCTTCAAGGGTTCGCGCAAGGGCACTCCGTACGCCGCGCAGCAGGCTTCGCTCAGCGCTGCCAGCAACGCGCGCGATCAGTACGGCCTCAAGTCGGTTGAAGTGCGCGTGCAGGGCCCCGGCTCCGGCCGTGAATCTGCCGTGCGCGCTCTGGCCGCAGCGGGTTTGCACATCGTGGTAATTCGCGACGTCACGCCGATTCCGCACAACGGCTGCCGTCCGCCCAAGCGCCGCCGCGTCTGAGCGGTTTTCGTGGCGCAGACGATCTTGTCTGCGCGGGTAGCGGCTGCCTTCTAAGCTAAGGACCGTTGCAAGAGTTTCAAGGGTTTTCCGAAGGGAGAAAAGAAGTTGGCAAGACATCGTGATGCAGTTTGCCGCTTGTGCCGCCGCGAGGCGCAGAAGCTTTTTCTAAAGGGACTCCGTTGCTTTACCGAGAAGTGCGCCATTGAAAAGCGCAATTTTGTCCCCGGTCAGCACGGTCAGTCGCGCCGCGCCAAGGTCGCCGGCTACGGCTTGCAGTTGCGCGAAAAGCAGAAGGTGAAGCGCACCTACGGGCTGCTGGAGCGCCAGTTCCGCAACTATTTCGAAAAGGCGGAGCGCACCAAGGGACCTACGGGTGAAAACCTGATCATCATGCTGGAACGGCGCCTCGACAACGTGGTGTGCCGCGCCGGGCTTGCATCGTCGCGCGCCCAGGCTCGTCAACTCGTGCTCCACGGCCATGTACGCGTTTCCGGTAAGAAGGTCAACATTCCTTCCTACCAGGTTAACGTCGGCGACGAAATCGCCATCAAAGATAAGATGCGCGACAACGCCATGGTTCTCGATGCGCGCAACGTTGCGCAAAGCCAGAACACTGCCCCTTGGCTCGAACAGGATCGCGAGCAGTTCAAAGCGAAAGTCGTGGCTCTGCCCAAGCGTGACGATGTGCAGACCCCGGCCATCAACGAACAACTCATCGTCGAACTCTACTCGAAGTAGTGATCGGTTTTGTAGTGCCGGGCTTCAGCCCGGCTTTGTAGCAGCGGGTTATCTCGCTGTTCTTCGGCCCAAAAAGTTTCGAGCATCACCGGAAGCCTCACCACGGCTTCCAGAAGGAAGGAAACAAATCATGTGGAAAGGCTTTCAGAAACCGAAGCGCCTCGCGCCCGAGCTGGAGTCGCTGACCGAAAAGTACGCGCGTTTCTCCGCGCAGCCGTTTGAGCGCGGTTGGGGTACCACCGTCGGCAACGCGCTGCGTCGTGCGCTTCTCAGCTCTATCGAAGGCGCCGCCATCACCGCCGTCAAGATCGAAGGTGTGCTGCACGAATTTTCTTCGATCGCCGGCGTAGTCGAAGACGCCACCGACATCATCCTCAACCTGAAGCAGGTTCCCATCAAGCTGAACACCGACCTGCCCAAGACCATCTATCTCAACGTTGACCAGCCGGGTCCCGTCACCTCCGCGCAAATCGAGGAAGACGCCGACTTCGCGGTGCTCGATAAGTCGGTCTACATCGCTACCGTTAGCGAAGGCGGCAAGCTGCAGATCGAAATGCGCGTCAAGAACGGGCGCGGCTACGTTGCCGCCGACCGCAACTACGACGAAGACTTGCCCATCGGCTATATTCCGGTGGACTCGGTCCACTCACCTGTGCGCAAGGTCAACTATTCGGTCGAAGCCGCTCGTCTCGGCCAGATGACCGACTACGAAAAGCTGATGATCGAAGTGTGGACCAACGGCGCCATCACGCCCAACGACGCTATCGGCCTTGCCGCCAAGCTCGTGAAAGACCACATGAGCATCTTCATCAACTTCGAAGAGCCGACCGACGTTGTCGAAGCGCCCACGGAATATTCCAACGATCCGCGCCTCGAACATCTCGATCGCTCGGTGGAAGAGCTCGAGCTTTCCGTCCGCTCCTACAACTGCCTCAAGAACGCGAACATTCAGACCATTCGCGAGCTGGTGCAGAAGAGCGAAAACGAAATGCTCAAGACGAAAAACTTTGGCCGCAAGTCCCTCAACGAGATCAAGGAAATTCTCGTCAAGATGGGCCTCGCGCTCGGCATGAAGTTCGATGAGCACGGCCGCATCATCTGGCCGCCGCTTCCGAGCCAGACCGCGGCGCCATCCGTCGAAGAAAATCTTGGACTGTAACGGACGAGGGGAAACAGCGAATCATGCGACACCTGAAATCAGGATCCAAACTCGGTCGTAACCCCTGGCACCGCCGGGCGACTCTGCGCAACCTGGTCACCAATCTCTTCGAACACGGCCGCATCACCACCACGTTGACCCGTGCCAAGGCCGCGCGCCCCGTTGCCGAAAAGCTCATTACCCTCGGCAAGCGCGATACGCTGGCCTCACGCCGTCAGGCGGCCGCCTACATTTTCACTCCGGGCGTCACCAAAAAGCTGTTTGGTGAAATCGCCCCCAAGTACGCCGATCGTGCTGGCGGCTACACTCGTATCATCTCCGCAGGCACTCGCGTCGGTGACGGCGCGAAGGTGGCCATCCTCGAGCTCGTCGGCTACGAATACAAGGCCAAGGAAAAGAAGCCCAAAGCCAAGAGGGAAGAGCCGGAAGCCGAGAAGGAAGCGGCCAAAAGCTAGCTTTTCACGGACATCGATAAACAATCTCGTAGAGGTGCGGCTTGGCCGCACCTCTTTTTTGTTTTCTTAGCGATCTATGCCCCCTGCCGCGTAACTTTCGTGCCTCGCTCTTCGTAATTCGTCTTAGAGCGGCCCGGGTCAGACCTGCACGCCCTTCGCCCGGATTCGATAGAGTATTGGACAAGGTTTTCAGCCCGTGCTGGCCATCCAGGACAACCTCGCGCAGGCCATGAGCGCCATGCGCGCTCACAAGCTCCGTTCGTCTCTCACCATGCTCGGTCTCACCATGGGCGTGGCCACGCTTATCACGGTAATGACCATCGTGCAGGGCGCAAACCTTTACGTCGAAAACAAAATCGCTAACCTCGGCACTAACGTCTTCCAGATTGCCCGTACGCCATTCGCCGTCACCGATTTCAGCATCATCATCAAGTCGCTCAAGTACAAGAAAATCGAGTTGGACGACGTGCGAGCCCTTGAAGAGGGTTGCCTTGCCTGCCAAGAAGTCGGCGCCACTGCCAGTGCCACGGTCCGGGCGCGCTACGGAGACAAAGAAGCGCAGGATGTCAGTTTTTACGGCCAGACGCCCAGCATGGTCGATATCGATACGCGCGCCGTCGAGTTCGGCCGCTATTTCACTTCCGCGGAATCCGAGCATCGCGCCAACGTCTGCCTCATCGGCGATTCACTTGTCCAAAAACTTTTCCTCGGCGTCGACCCCATTGGCAAGAGCATCCGCATCGGCAATGACGAGTTCATGGTCGTCGGCATCATGGAAAAAATCGGCAGCGTTCTTGGCCAGGATCAGGACAACTTCGTCACCGTCCCTCTCACCGTGTTTCTCCGCATTCAGGGCATCCATTCCAGTTTGACCATCAATGCGAAAGCTCGCACGGGCCTGTTTGAGGCTGCGCAGGATCAAGCGCAGTTGATTTTGCGCGCGCGCCGCCACCTGAGCGGCCAGATGGAGAACGATTTTTTCATCGGCACCAAGGAAAGCTACATGGCTCTGTGGCGATCCATCAGCGGAGCTTTCTTCGGAGTATTCATCCTGGTCAGCGCCATTTCCGTGGTCATCGGCGGTATTGTCATCATGAACGTCATGCTGGTCAGCGTCACGCTGCGCAAACGCGAAATCGGCGTGCGCCGCGCGGTCGGGGCCACCCAGCGCGACATCCTGCGCCAATTTATCTCCGAAAGTCTGATTCAGTGCTTGGTCGGCGGAATCCTCGGCATCGGCCTTGGATTTTTCGTAGCCCTCTTACTACGTACGTTCTCGCCTTTCCCGGCGACGGTTCGCACCTGGGTCGCCGTCATGGGTTTGATAATGAGCTCCGTCGTCGGATTATTTTTCGGCATTTATCCCGCGTTGCGAGCTTCGCGTCTGGATCCGGTTGTGGCGCTGAGGTCCGACTGATGGCTTTCATGACTGTCTCCCAGGCGCGCGAAAATTTCGTCGCCGCGATGCAGACGTTGCGCTCGGCCAAAGTGCGCTCCGCGCTGACCGTCCTCGGCATCGTGATCGGCGTCTCCTCCGTCATCTCGATGGCAGCCATCATTCAAGGACTGAATAAATTCGTCCAGGATCGCGTTGAATCTCTCGGCTCGCGCACCTATTTCATCACTCGCTTTCCGCCTGGTACCGACCCTTCGCACATGCCGGACAAGTATCGCGTACGCCGCTACATCGGTTACGACTACGCCGAATTCATTCGCGACGCCTCTCCTAGTTTGGAAACCATCAGCACCGTTGGCACTCGAGGTTTTTTCCTGGGAGATACCAACCGCATCACCAGCGGCGACCACAGCGTAGAAAAGCTGATCGTCCGTGGCGCGGAACCGGACTACACTACAGCCCTTCCGCTCTTCAACATCGAACATGGCCGCTTTATCAGCCAGCTGGATGAGGAGCACGCCCGCGCCGTAGTCGTCCTGGGCGCCGCCGTTGCCGAGTCGCTTTTCCCCGACTCCGATCCCCTGGGCAAGGAGGTCAGACTGAACGGTTCCGTCTACGAAGTCATCGGCGTCTTCTCTCATGACCAGGGACTCTTCCTCGGTCCTGGCGTAGATATCTTTGCCATCATCCCGCTCAGCAATTTCAAAAAGCACTATCCGGAAGCCAAAGAGCTGATCCTACTTTTCACGGTACCGCGCGACGTTAGCGTCGAGGCCGCCCAAACCGAAGTCGTTCAGGCATTGCGCCGCATCCGCAAGATTCCTGCCGATGGCGAAAATGATTTTGAGCTGAGCTCGCCCGACTTTCTCAGCAATCTGTGGAACCAGCTCACCGGAGCGCTAGTCATTCTGACCTCGGTCATCAGCTCTATTGGCTTGCTGGTAGGCGGCGTGGGCGTCATGAACATCATGCTCATCTCGGTCACCGAGCGCACTCAGGAGATCGGCGTTCGCAAGGCCATCGGCGCGCGCAAAATCGATATCCGTATGCAGTTCCTCTTCGAAGCAGTAGTACTGACCTTAGTCGGCGGCACCATCGGCATTCTCATCGGCGCGGCCGTCGCTGCCCTCGTGCGGTCCGCGGCGCCGTCCATCCCAGCCACTCTTTCTTACACCTGGGTCACTATCGGCTTTGTGATGTCCGTTGGCGTGGGCTTGTTCTTCGGCTACTATCCAGCCAACCTCGCCGCCAAGCTCGACCCCATCAACTGCCTGCGCTACGAATGAAGCGGTTCAGTCCCTCGGCTCTCGCTTTTTGCTGAGCCATCAATTCGATTCCGCTTCCGGCAGTCGCATCTTCTTCGCGATCGCCACAAATGCCGGCTCAGACCGCAGCGCATCGAAAGCCGGGTCATGCTCCAGGTAAACCAGGTGAGCATCGCCTTGTTCGAACGCCTGCTGAATGTATTGCAGCGCTTCCACGCGTAGCCCTGCCAGCGCCGCTTGTTCCGCCATGTACGACGGCGACACATACTCGCCTCCTGCCGCCGCCTTCTTCATCTCGTTCAGAAACTCAATATGAACAGCTGGCAATTTTCCTCTTTGATAAGCGCGCTCTACTCGCTCAGCGCGTTCCGGTTTCTTCTTGATCGCGATCCGTATCTCCTGCATCGCCGCTTCGTTGTCACCCTTATATTCGTAGGCATTGGCCAGAAACCAGTTGAGACTCAGCGAGTCGCGGCGAGCTGCCACGCGCTGCTGCAGCTCGTTGACAGCCTCGTCATATCTTCGCGCGCGAATCAGAGCGTAGCCGTATACCCATGGCCTCGCGAACGGATCAAGTTCCAACGTTAGCTTTTCCTGCTGCAGCGACTCCTCTGTCCGGCCCTCCGTCCCCAGCACATAAGCGTAAAGGTGATGGGTTTCCGCCAAGCTCGGATTCAGTTCGAGTGTTCGTTCACATTCTCGTTCTGCCGCCGCCCAATCCCACCGAAAGAAAAAATGTACAGCCGCCATGGCGTGATGTGCTTCGGGCGAAGCTTGATCCAGTTCCAGCGCCTTTTGCGCCGCTGCTTCGGCCAGCGGCCTCACTTTCGCGGGAGCTTCGTCTCCCGATGCCACTGCAGCCGTGTAGCTATCCGCGAGCCCGCTGTACGCGGCGGCATACGTAGGGTCGAGCCGAATCGCTTCCTGGAAAAGTTCGCGGCTCTTGGGATAGTGAGACGAAAACCATTCATACCGGCCGTGAAAATACACGTTGCGCGCCGCCAAATTCCGCGTGGTGCTGGGAATGTTTGCCGATGCCTCTCCGCCGCTCGATGCGACGTTCACCCTTGCGGCAATATCTTTTGCCAAGTCGTGTTGCAACGCCAATGCGTCGCTCAGGCTCCGGTCATAGCTCTCCGCCCACAAATGAGTGTCCGTCGGGCCGTAAACAAGTTGTGCAGTTACGCGTACCCTGTCTTGTGAACGGACCATCGAGCCTTCCACAATCCCGTCCACCGCCAGCTCTCTCGCGATCTCCGGCAAACTCTTTTTCGTTTTCTTGTATTGCATTATCGACGTTCGCGAAATCACCCGCAGCGATTTGTACTTCGCCAGCATCGTGATCAGTTCGTCGGTCATTCCGTCCACGAAATATTCTTGCGAAGTATCGCCCGAAAGATTTTCCAGCGGCAGCACCGCAATCGATCGAATCACCGGCGCTGCCGACGCGGCTCGCGTCGAACGTGAAATCGTCAAGCGGTATGCTGGCCACGTTAACGCAACAACTCCGGCCGCAATTGCAATCCAGATTCCGGTTCGCTGGGCAGTCCCTCTTCCGGAAAGCTTGCCCGCCGCGACTGGCGCCGTTTCCGTCGAAACCCGACCTTTTACGCCCTTCGCCGATTCCTGTCCTGCAGCCGCAACCTCCGCCGGCTTCGTGTTGTCACGCCGAACTTCGGCGATGAAGCGGTAGCCTTTCCGCGGTACAGTCAGCACAAAACGCGGCGCATCTGGGTCATCCTCGAGCGCCTGCCGGATTTTGCGCACCGCTGTATTAATCCCGTGCTCCGCATCCACAAATACGTCTTTGCCCCACAGCCGCTCTTCGATCTCTTCGCGCGTGACCAGCCGGCCCTCCGACTCCGCCAGCAGCTGCAGCAGTTCCATGGGAATCGTTTCCAGGCGCACCGCCTTCCCCTTGCGCCGCAGCTCAAAGCGCGCGCAGTCGAGCTCGAAATCGTCGAATTGGAAAAAACCTGGAGGCACGGTCTTGCCTAAAGACTTACCCTAAAAACCAGAACTAGCGGGACTTTGCGCGGAGTATACCACTTCGCTCCGCTCCGCCTTAAGCGCGAAACGCCCTCTTTTCAGCCGCTTAGCGCTTCACCAAAGCTTCACCAAAACTGGATACCGCCTCCATTGTCCAGCGCGGTTACCCTCCACTATCGTCCCGCTGCGGTCGGGCAATCCACATCGGGTTCGTCAACGTGTTCCCGAAAAAACGCTCCGGCCAGTAAAGGGGAGATTAAATGAAAAGCCCAGTGACAAAAATGATTCACGCACTCTCAGTCGTGTTCGCAATGCTGGTGGTCGCTTGTTTCACCGCCGTAAACGCCAGCGCCCAGTGCGGAGCCTCCGATGGACACCTCGCGTCCAATACCGCGACCGCCATGCTGATGCGCTCGGGAGCCAAAGCCTCCAAGGCGCTAGCCGCACAAGGCACCGGTGCCGCTCCGGCCGGTTCCGCAATCGTCGGCTTCTGGCACGTCACCTTCATCTCCAAAGGCACAGGCTTCATTCCTGACGGCACTATCGTGGACATGGGCTTCTCGCAATGGCACTCCGACGGCACCGAAATCCTCAACTCGTCTCGACCGCCCGCCACCAGCAACTTCTGCCTCGGCGTCTGGGAAAAGACCGGCCCGTCAACCTACAAGCTCAATCACTTCGCTCTCAGTTCCGACTTGAACGGCAATATGGTTGGCCCGGCCAACATTCGCGAAAACGTCACCCTCGGCCCGCTAGGCGCCACTTACTCCGGCACCTTCTCCATCGATCAGTACGACACGTCCGGCAACCTCCTCGTGCACATCGTCGGCGAAGTCAAAGCCACCCGCGTCACCGTCGACACCAAAGTCTCAGACATCCTCTAACTTCCGTTCTCTAAACAAATCGCCAGCCACCTCTTGGGCCGTTCGCGCCGCCCAGCACGCGAACGGCCCCCGAGCCTGGTCGCCTGGGACCGGGTAACGGCAGTGGACGGATGGCTGTCCTCCCCGGCAGCCATCCGATTCTTGTCGCCCAAGGCCCCTCGCTCGCAAGCCAATCGCTAAGGCTCTAGACCGACGCATTCACGCGCTCACCTTGCTGAGCCGGTGTCGCGCTTTGCGTTTTGCATAGGGTTCAGCGCCGTCAACAGCTTGTTACGACCCCATCTGTGTAACGTTTCGCCGAAGTGAGTCACTACTAGACAACAGCGAGTCGCTCACCAATCGTGACTGCCTGGAGAACGTCAACTGCGGAGGTGCCCCGTGCGAAACGGTTTCAGTCGTCGTCATTTCCTGGCTACAGCGAGCGTTGCCGCGACAGCAGCGGTCTTGAGCGAGCCTCTCTTCGATTTCGGCATAGCGAAAGCTGCCGTGCCGCTGGTCAGACGCGATGTCGGGCGAATGAACGCTACCGACCCAATTCTTGTGGCGTACCGGAAGGCAATTGCAGCCATGCAGGCCTTGCCTACAACCAATCCCCTGAGCTGGGCCTACCAGGCCGCAATACACGGCACGACCCTCGCCGGCTCCCAAGTCGCTTGGAACACTTGCGAGCATGGCACCGACTTCTTCTGGTCCTGGCATCGCATGTATCTCTATTGGTTTGAGCGCATCATTCGCAAGATGTCAGGCGAGCCGTGCTGGGCGCTTCCATATTGGGACTGGGCGCCAGGCACCGAGTTCCAGCTTCCCGCTCCCTTCAGGGATACTGCAAGCGAGCTTTTCACGCCGAATCGCAACCCATCCATGAATAGCGGGGCCGCTTCCCTTACTCCCGGAGCCGTCAGCGTCACAGGAGCCTTTGGCAGCACCAGCTTTCTCACCGCCAACAATATCATTCAGGGGCCTCATGGCAGCGTTCACGTGCAGATCGGCGGCTGGATGGGCATTCCTTCCACCGCGGCACAAGATCCAATCTTTTACGTTCACCACTCGAACGTCGATCGCCAGTGGAATCTCTGGCTGGCACAAGGCGGTGGCCGAACGGATCCGGTCACGAATACAGCCTGGAGAACTCAGCAATACACCTTCTTTGACGAGAATGGCAATCAGGTCAAAATGTCCGCCTGTCAAATTCTCCGCGCTGCGGAACAGCTTGACTGCGTTTACGAGTGCGAACCGCCGCAGGTAAGGCCGTTTTGTCGCTTCCGTCCGCCCTTTTGGGAGTACCTGACGCAGTTGCTCGCAAAGCTTCCCCTCGCTCGCTTGGAACTGAAAGCCGAACCAGTCAGCTTCCCGATCGAACTAAAGGAATTTCGTGCACGTCTGCAGTCAGTGGTTGAGAGCAAAACCGAAACGGTACTCCTTGAACTCGATGATGTCGAAGCAGAAAGCCAGCCAGGCGTCGTGTGGGAAGTCTATGCAGGCTTGCCGAAGGGCGCTCCGTCCGACGCTCGCAGCCCTCACTACATCGGCTCACTCTCGCTTTTCGGAACAGGGATTCGCAGCGAAGCCCATGAAGGACACAAGGAATTCAAGCCCGCTCGCTTTCTCTATCCGTTGAACCGTGCCTTGGAAGTCGCTCTGAAGGGAAGAGGAACGGCTCTCCAAATCACTTTCGTACCGGTTGGCCTTGTGATCGATGGTAAGCCCTCGCGGCCGGAGCTCAAAGCATCCGTCAGGATCGGCAAGGCAAATCTGCTTGTCGAAACTCGCAAGGAGTCAACCGTAAAACCGGAAGACATCCCGGAGTGAGTTCCGCCTCGACCCTGCTTTTTCGGCTACCTCGGTAAAACCAGTTCGGCTTACATCACGCAGCTCGGCCGCTCCGGGCGAATCGAGAACGGATGCGAAGAGAGGCGGCAAAGATTTGCTAAGGGCAGCGTTGGGTTAATCTCAGATGGAAACCTGTTGCGCGAAGCGATGGTACACAGGATCGGTCCGGTACCAGAAGAATGGCGCAAATCATTTGCAGCATTTACGACGCAAAATGGCGATATCCTTCGACAAATGGTCAAGAAACTTGGGCCGTAACTGATAGCGGCGTGGCCCGCCCCCTCAGTAGTTTTCCACCGGTTTCCGGGCGGGCTGCCCGCGCTGGTGCCAATAGGGATAGATTGGAGTCACGTCGCTAGCCGCATCCAGCTTGGCGACATGCTCTTTCGATAGCGCCCAGCCAGCCGCGCCCAGGTTGTCGCGCAGCTGCTGCTCATCCCGCGCGCCGACGATCACGTTCGCCACAGTCGGCCGCTGCAGCAGCCAATTCAGCGCGACTTGCGGCACCGTCTTTCCGGTTTCGCGCGCCACTTCGTCCAGCGCGTCCACCACCTTGTACAAATACTCGTCGCTGACCGGCGGCCCATACTCCGCGGTCTTGTGCAGCCGGCTCGACGTAGGCAACGGCTGCCCACGGCGAATCTTTCCCGTCAGCCGGCCCCAGCCCAGCGGACTCCACAGCATCGCCGCCACCTGATGCTTCTGCCCGAGTGGCATCAGCTCCCATTCGTACTCGCGCCCTACCAGCGAGTAATACACCTGATGCCCGGCATACCGCGCCCAGCCATAACGCTCCGAAATCGCCAGCGACTCCATCAGCGCCCAGCCGGAAAAATTCGAGCACGCGATGTAGCGCACTTTGCCGCTCTGCACCAGGGTGTCCAGCGTCCGCAGTGTCTCTTCGATCGGCGTCACCGTATCGAAGCCGTGCATGTGGTAGATGTCGATCGTCTCCACGCCCAGCCGCCGCAAACTCGCTTCGCACGCGCGCACCAGATGATATCGGGACGATCCAAGCCCGTTCGGCCCGTCCTCCATCCGGAACGTCGCCTTGCTCGAAATCAAGACGCGGTTCCGTTTGCCCGCGATCGCTTTGCCCAGAATCTCTTCCGAGATCCCTTTCGAGTACACGTCGGCCGTATCGAATAGGTTCACGCCGGCATCGAGGCAAATGTCCACCAGCCGCGTAGCTTCCGCCACATCGGAGCTGCCCCACGCCTTGAAAAATTCCGTCCCGCCGCCAAACGTCCCGGTGCCAAACGACAGAACCGGCACAAGTAAACCCGACGAACCAAATTGTCTGTATTCCATGATGGATCCCTATGAATGCCGCCGAAATTATGGCAGGTGCGCGCCTACACACCAAACCGCGGCTCTTAGATTTGAGGGTGCCCCAGGTGTTGAGTTTGGCGTAAGCTTGGGAAAGCTGCGGTTCTGATACTTTACACAGTACGTAACTAAATGATATATATCGGTTTGTGTTTTGCGCGACGCCGTCCGTACGCCCCCTGGCATCCCGCTGCTCCTCGGCTTCCTCAAAATCTTCCCTAAACCGTTTGTTTAGAAGTCGTTACGCACTCTTCCTCCGAAACACGAGGAGCGTGCCCGGTATTTTCAATCAATTACAGACTCTTACCGAAAGCAAATTTCGGCCAAAACCACGCTTTCTCAACTCTTTAGGAAAAAGCGGGGGTGGACCCTTTATCTGCGGCACCTTCAACGTCAGCCAGTGGAGGGGCTATGGTTTGCCGCCGTTCGGTGGTTAACTAACCCTGCGATGTCCAGTCTCCAGCAAAGCAGTCCACCCGCCGCACCTGCCCCCGTGTCGGTCAGCGATGAGCATCAGCTCCGAAGGATCTTTGACCTCCAGCGCGCAGCCTTCCGCCGGGCCGCTCCGGATTACGCCAAACGCATCGCGGCCCTCAAAACTCTCGAAGTTGCTGTCCTTGGCCACCAGGACGAAATCGTCCGTGCCACCAACGAAGACTTCGGCGGCCGCCCCCGCCAGGAAACGCTCATCCTGGAATTGGCGCCACTGGTGGACGGCATCCGCCACACGCGAAAGCATCTCGCGAAATGGATGAAGCCGCGCCGAGTCGCCGCCGGCCTCAACTTTCTTCCCGCGAGGGCAAAGATCGTCTATCAGCCGCTAGGAGTCGTCGGCATCCTCGGCGCCTGGAACTATCCAACCCTCCTCACGCTCTCGCCCCTGGTGGACGCCATCGCAGCAGGCAACCACGTCATGCTCAAACCCTCCGAGCTGGCACCCCGTACCGCGCAAGTGCTGCAAAAACTAATCGCGGCAACTTCTCCTGCCGAATACATTTCGGTTGTCACTGGCGAAGCGCAACTCGCCGCCGAATTTTCCCAGCTGCCCTTCGACCACCTGCTTTTCACGGGTTCCGCTCGCGTCGGCAAGCTTGTGATGAAAGCCGCCAGCGAAAATCTCACGCCCGTCACGCTGGAACTCGGTGGCAAATGTCCCGCCATCGTCCACCGCGAATTTCCAGTGCGCACCGCCGTCGAGCGCATCATGACCGGCAAGCTCTATAACGCCGGCCAGACATGCCTCGCACCCGACTACGTCTTCGTCCACGAATCGCAGCGCGACGAATTCGTCAAGCTCGCAGGAGAGGTTACACAACAGCTCTACCCGAAGTTGAGCGACAACCCCGATTACACGCGCATCATCAACGCGCAACATTTCGACCGTTTAAGCTCGTTAATCGGCGATGCGTTAGGCCACGGCGCGAAAGCAGTCGCCCTCAGCCGAGAAGGGAATTCAGCGCCGGCTTCTAGCCCATCAAATCGGGACGCGGCAGTCGCAAGCAACGAACGATGGTTTCCTCCGGCAATGCTTTTAGACGTGCGCGACGAAATGCAGGTGATGCAGGAAGAAATCTTCGGCCCCATCCTTCCCGTTCTCACCTACAACGAACTCGACGACGCGCTCCGCTATGTGAATGACCACGCGCATCCCCTCGCGCTCTACTATTTCGACCACGACGCGCGCCGCGTCGATTACCTGTTGAACGCAACCGCGTCCGGTGGCGTCACGGTGAACGACGTCATCTTCCACATCGCGCAAAACAATCTGCCATTCGGCGGAGTCGGCCCCAGCGGCATGGGCCACTACCACGGCCGCGCCGGCTTCGAGACCTTTTCCAAAAAGAAGGGCGTCTTCTTGCAGTCCCGCTTCAGCGCGCTGAAATTTCTCCGTCCCCCCTACGGCCCGCTAACCGACCGCATCATCCGCTTTCTGCTCAGGAGATGAATTTCGTGATGAAGGCGGCGCTACGAGTCAAGGTGATTGCGGACGGGCTACACTCGCTCGACGGCGAGGGATACACCCTGGCCGACGCCGACACACATAGTGGCGAGCGCGCGGCGGCCGCCAGTTTTCTGCAGCTGGTGAACGGCGGTGAGGACAAGGCGCGCGCCACTCATGCCGAGCGGATGGCCCAGCGCAATCGCTCCACCATTCGGATTCACATGCGGAGCGTCATCGGCGAGGCCCAGCTGACGCAAACAGGCTAGCGACTGGCTGGCAAACGCTTCGTTCAACTCGACAACATCGAAATCATTAATGAAAAGCTGAAGCCGTTCGAGGAGTTTCTTAGTTGAGGGCACTGGACCAATGCCCATGATGCGCGGCGGAACGCCGGCTGCGGCCATTCCCAGAAAGCGGGCACGAGGCGCGAGTCCGTGGCGCTTAGCCGCCTCTTCGGATGCGAGGATAAGCGCGGCTGCGCCATCGTTGACGCCGGAAGCGTTGCCGGCGGTGACCGTTCCGGGCGTTCGAAACGCTGGTTTCAGCTTTGTGAGACCTTCGAGTGTGGTACCAGAGCGCGGGTGTTCGTCGACGGATACGCCGGTTGGGCCTTTCTTGCCCGGAATCTCGACAGGAACAATTTCTTCGGAGAAAAATCCAGCGGCTTGGGCCTTGGCAGCGCGCTGCTGGCTGCGCAGCGCGAAGGCGTCCTGATCTTCGCGCGAAACAGTGAATTCTTCGGCGACGTTTTCGCCGGTTTCGGGCATCGAGTCCACGCCGTACTGTTTTTTCATCAACGGATTGATGAAGCGCCAGCCGATGGTGGTGTCATAGATTTCCGCGGAGCGCGAAAAAGCGGAATCCGCTTTGCCCATGACGAATGGCGCGCGGGACATGGACTCGACACCGCCCGCAATCGCGAATTCGTATTCGCCCGCTGCAATGGCGCGGGCCGCGGTGCCGACAGCTTCCATGCCGGAAGCACAAAGACGGTTAATGGTTGCGCCGGGGATGCTGTGCGGAAGCCCTGCGAGCAAAAGCGCCATGCGAGCGACGTTGCGATTGTCTTCGCCCGCTTGATTGGCGCAGCCGAGGATGATTTCGTCAAGCTGTTGCCAGTCGGCGGACGGATTTCGCTTACTCAGAGCGTGCAAGGGAATTGCGGCGAGATCGTCTGTGCGGACGGACGAGAGTGCTCCGCCGTAGCGGCCGATCGGAGTACGGATGGCGTCACAGATGAAAACGGTCTTGGTCATCAGGCCACCACGATATTTCCGTGCGCTATTTGGGTGCGACGTTCGAGATCGCGCAGAGTTTCGAGTTCGGTGCGAGTAGGAACCGGCGTCTCCTGCAAAATTCCCGCGAACTTGACTTCCCAAGCCGTAGCTTTAGTGACTTGCTCGCGACTCACTCCGGGATGAAGTTGCATAACGGTGAGTTCCTTGGTGATTTCGTCCGGCTCCATGATGCACAGGTCCGTGACCACCGCGACAGGCCCTTTGCCTGGCAGGCCGAGGCGCTTACGCGCGTCGCCGCCATCGAGGTGACCCACCGAGGTGACGAAGTCGAGAGTTTTCACGAAGGCGCGCGTAGTTTGTTTGAGAACGAGCACGACTTCGTGTGCGCAGCTGGCAATTTCGGGCGCGCCGCCTGCACCGGGCAGCCGCGTGGAAGGTTTGCTGTAGTCGCCGATGACGGTGGTGTTGATGTTCGCGAAGCGATCGATTTGCGCGGCACCGAGGAAGCCGACGTCGACGCGGCCGCCTTGCAGCCAGTAGCGGAAAATTTCCGGCGTGGAAACCACGGTGTCCGCGGTTTCGGCCAGATTTCCATCCCCGATCGAAAGCGGAAGAACGGGAGGCTTGGCACCAATGGGGCCGGATTCGTAGATGAGTACGATATCCGGTGCGTGTGTGAGCCGCGCGAGATTTGCGGCGGTAGAAGGCAGGCCGATGCCGACGAAGCAGACTGCGCCGTTTTTCAGCAAGCGAGCAGCCGCGACCGTCATGATTTCGTTCGTTGTGTAAGCGGGCTGCGCGCTCATCGCTGAACACCCGCAGCAGAGGATTCAGCGAGTACCCGGCGAAACGCAGCAAAGTCTTCGGTGTCTAGAATGTGGGTTTTGATCCAGTTCTGAAACGAGTCGCGTTCGCGGGAGATAGCGTCCCAAGCTTGATAGAAACGGTTGTCACGCTCGTAGTAGCCGTGTGCGTAAGAAGGGAATGCGCCGCCATGCACGCAGCAGACTGCGGAAACCGTCCAGCCGGGAAGAATGCAGGCGTTGGGCCAAGCCTTCAGGTCGTCCACAATTTCTTCGACGGTGACGATGACTTTTTTCGCGGCGAGGACGGCTTCTTTTTGGACGCCGAGAATTCCCCAGAGCAGAACGTTACCTTTGCGGTCGGCTTTTTGCGCGTGAATGATGGTCACGTCGGGATTGATCGCGGGCACCGCGGCCAGGTTTTCTCCCGTGAAGGGACATTGGATGAATTTGATTTTGTCGTTGTGCTTGGGCAGGTCGGATCCGGCGTAGGCGCGAATCACCGCGAAAGGCAGCTTGGCGGCGCCAGCGACGTAAGCGTTCGAAAGATCGCCGTGGCCATGTTCTTGAATTTCGAGCGGCGCGGGCCAGTCGCGTTCGACGGCGTCGCGCAGGCGGTGCAGGGAACCGACGCCGGGATTCCCGCCCCAGGAAAAAATGAGTTTTTTCGCGCAGCCGGCGCCAATCAGCTGGTCGTAAATAACGTCGGGCGTCATGCGAACGAGGATGAGCTGCTTGCGGCCCTGGCGAATGACCTCGTGGCCGGCGGCGAAAGGAATAAGGTGCGTAAAACCTTCCATGGCGACGATGTCGCCATCGCGCACCAGCGCGGCGATCGCTTCGCGGAGAGAGGTGATTTCGGCCATGAGAGCTTGTGTGATGCCAGCGCGGCGAGCGTTCGCGCCGCAGATTCTAACTTAATGATACACGCAGCAGAGGACGTGTTGCATTTGAGCAGGAATGGCTGCTAGGCCGGGAGAGTCTTCAGCAGCGCTTTCACGCCATTCCACAAGATCTGCACGCCGATGCAAACGAGCAAGAACGCAGAAAGCCGCAGAATCACGTTCATTCCGCTGGGACCAATAGCTGCCGCCAATTTTTCGGCATAGGCGTAGCAGACGTAGACGCTCAGTGCGATCAACAGCGCGCCAACCGCGGCGGCGAGAATGCTGAGCAGATTGGCTGCCAGGTGACGCGGTTCGTTGGCGCCCAGCGTAATCGCGATGGAGATGGAGCCGGGGCCGACGGTCAGCGGCAAGGTCAGCGGATAAAACGCCTTCCGGAGAATGTCCTCTGTGCTCACGGTTTGATGCATCTGACCGCGATCGCCACTCGCGCCAGGATCGCTGCGGGTCAGCATCGCCCAGCCGGTCGAAATCACCACAAGCCCGCCGCCCACCTGCACCACGGGCAGCGAAATTCCGAAGAACGACAAGATATGTGTGCCGACAACCACGGAAACGATGAGGAGGATGAAGCTATTCATTGCGACACGGCGCGCCAGGAATTTTCGCGCATCCGTCGAGTATTCCTGCGTGAGCAGCAGAAATATCGGGCTGCCTCCGATCGGATTCACGATTGGAAAGAGCGCGCTGACAATCAGCAGGATACTCTTGGCGACTTCGAAGACCATGTCGTGCCGAGGAGTATACTCGAATCGCGGAGCCGCACGGCTCATCTATTCGGACGAGCCAGCTTTCGATATGCGAATAAGCTTCGCGGTGGTGATGGCTTGGCCAACGTGACGTTGCGTATGGTCCGCAATGTGAACGAGCAAGCCGCCCAAAGTCGTTGGCAGTTCCTTACGGCCGACCGAGCGCGCGGCTTCGAGATCGTCCGATGCGAGTTCACGAATCCGCGCTCCAGCCTTTTCGATCGATTTCCGCAATTCGCCAAATACATCGGTCGCGGTGGCGTCGGCATCCATCTCGGATCTCAACGCCGCCATTTGCAGCTCGCTGAGCTGCTGCCCCTCAGCGTAGGTCAGCAGCCGGTCGATGCTGCGCGCGATGTGGCGGATCTGGAATGCGACGGATGCCACTCCGCCCGGCCGCGTGTTCAGTTGTTGTCGGCTCAGTGCGCCACACCACTCGACCAAGTCCTCTTCCGCAAGCTGGAGAGCGTGCAATACGGCTCGAGGCACGGCGTGGACTTCAGTCAACGTGCCGCGGAGCCATGGCTCCGGTTGTCGTGCTCCAGTCACTTTCTTTCGATGCTCCAAAGTACGCCTTGGATTCTACGCGCAAATCGGCGGGTGCACGCACGGCGACGGTTGCGGCTGCTTTCCAAATTCTCGAACGTAGTCACAAAAGAAAAGCGGCCCGCCAGAAAAACGGGCCGCTGTCGAATTAACCTGGCGTCCGTTTAAAACAAGAAACGGAAGCCGATCTGGATTTGCCTTGGCGAAAACGCGAAGTTGCTGTTCGCGTTGCTCACGGTGCCAAAGGAAGAGTTGGGGGCTATTCGCTGAAGGGCGCTTCGATCACTAAACAGAAGACGTAGTTGAGCGCCAAGTGACGTGCTCTATTCTTACCACAAAAATACTGATTCCCGAAATAGAGAGCTATGGAAAACTTATTGCGTCATGTCGACTGCCTCTGCCGCTCTCTTGCACACGTTGGAAGTAATAATCTTGAAAACTTGTTGCAGCCTGATGAATGCCCGAAAAAGGCCCGGTAAATCGGATCGCCTTGCTGACCATTGCTTGCTGCGATAAAGTCAGGCGGACGCCGAGGAGCAAATGAGT